>JACKQG010003395.1_pt1 | contig 19614 bp, 19 predicted proteins | sample 8237621 | NCBI WGS metagenome assembly JACKQG01 (sample SAMN15677084, study PRJNA649215) | marine metagenome | biome: marine; feature: Black Sea; material: saline water; isolation source: suspended particulate matter (SPM) from the Black Sea western gyre | collected 2013-06-09/2013-06-10 | depth... | reverse complement strand
CGATGTCGGCAATTTTTCCTTTTTCAAGTCCGTCTCGGGCAAACACCTTGATGGCTGCTTTGATAATGAGTGTTTTTTTACCTGTTTGCATTGTATTCATTATATTATGACTGACTGGTCGGTCGTAATTTAATATACTTAAGATTTATATACCAAGTGTAAGTTTTCAGTAAATTGAGCAGTAGATACGGTGGAGACAACCATGCTAACATTGGTAAAAACTTCTGCCAATGAATCCCAATTTGACGAATCAATCGAAATCCGAGTTATCCGTTCTGGTTCGTTCAATTTTTTGATGTATGAATATGCTTTTTTCATTCCGAGCACCTATAATAAACTGAATATTGGTGTTGTCTAAAAGCAGGCGAGCGATATTTTCACCTCTATTTCAGCTTCCGCCTAAAATAAGAATGTTTTTACTCACTTCAAAATCCCTCACATTAATGATTCAAAGGCTTCTGCATTGAATTTATATCTCACATCCCATCCTATAGTTATTTATGAGTTTTCCTTTATACTTTATAAAAAAATATTCCAGTTTATGTTTGGGAAATAAATAATACAATTAAAATGGATAGGATAATAAAGTTAAATATTGATGGTGTTGTTTCCTATTATCCTAATCGACTTTCAAATATAATAAATAAATAATTATTTTTAAAATATGTCTTAGTTGACTTAGAATAAGACTCATAAATTATGACCTAATTTTTTAAACCATTTTAAGTAATTAAATATAAAAGGAGTTAAAATGGGTGAATTTACAAAAGATTTTAATGATTCAAACTTTGAAGAAGAAGTATTAAAATCTGAACAACCAGTATTGGTTGATTTTTGGGCTGAATGGTGTGGTCCTTGTAAGCAATTAACACCTACAATTGATGCTTTAGCAACAGATTATCAAGGCAAAGTAAAAATTGGAAAAGTAAATGTGGATAATTGCCAAACAACTGCAATGAATTATGGAATAAGAAGTATTCCCAGCTTATTATTTTTTAAAAATGGTAAGGTTCAACAGCAATTGGTTGGTACAAATCCAAAAGATGAAATAGCAAAAATATTGGATTCTTTACTTTAAAATGAGTGAAAAACATAAAGTTATTATTATTGGGTCAGGCCCCGCAGGATTAACGGCTGCGTTATATACCGCAAGAGCAAATTTGAAACCGTTAGTTTTTGAAGGAATTCAACCTGGTGGACAGTTAACTATTACAACAGATGTTGAGAATTTTCCGGGATTTCCAGATGGAATAATGGGACCTGAATTAATGGATTTAATCAGAAAACAAGCACAACGATTTGGTGCTGAAACTCGGTTTAACCATATTGATAAAGTTGATTTATCTAAAAAACCTTTTACAGTTACAAGTGGAAAAGATGAATTTAAAACGGATTCTATTATTATTTCTACAGGTGCAACTGCAAAATTATTAGGCTTAGAGTCTGAATCTAAATTAATGGGTTATGGTGTTTCGGCCTGTGCAACTTGTGATGGTTTTTTCTATAAAAATAAAAATGTTTTAGTTGTTGGTGGTGGCGATTCTGCAATTGAAGAGGCAACTTTTTTAACAAAGTTTGCTTCATCGGTAACAATTTTACATCGTAGAGATGAACTTCGAGCTTCTAAAATTATGCAAGACAGAGTTTTTAATAATCCTAAAATTAGTGTAGAATGGAATACTTCAGTGCTTGAAATGATTGGTGAACCAGATTCTGGTGGACTAACAAGTGTTAGAGTTGAAAATACTGTAACAGGTGAAACTCGAGAAATAAAGTGTGATGGTATATTTCTTGGTATTGGACACAAACCTAATTCTGAACTTTTTAAGGATGTTTTAGAATTGGATAAAACAGGGTATATAATAACTCGACCTGATTCTTCTAAAACAAATATAGAAGGTGTATTTGCAGCAGGAGATATTAAAGATTCTGTTTATAGACAAGCAATTACGGCTTCAGGTTCTGGTTGTATGGCAGCAATTGATGCTGAAAAATATTTAGAAACACTAGAATAAAATAGTTATTTAACTTTATGTTTTTCCTGAGAACGGTTTTATGGTTCGGCAGGATAAAATATCATACCTTTTAACAGGTTTTCATTGTACGGGAATTGAACCGATTTACCCTGATGAGCCTTTGATAGATTTGTTTATTAGAACAATTATATCACAAGGTACAACAGATGAATTGTGTGATTCCACTATGAATAATCTCCAATTAAAATTTAATAGTTGGGAAGATATTCTTACAATCGAACAACCTGAATTAGCAAATATGATAAATGTTTGCGGACTTTCTAACCAAAAATCCAATTCCATTATAAATTTATTAAACTGGGTAAAATCTACTTTTAATAAAATGGATATGAAAAAAATCCAAATATGGAATTCTGAAAGAATCTTTAAAGAATTAACATCAATTCAAGGAATTGATCTCAAAACTGCTTCAATATTTATTTGTATTGGATTAAGAAGAGATGTGTTTCCTGTTGATATTCATGTACATCGAATATTAATTAGAATAGGTGTTAATTCAATTTATACAAATCCGGATAAAATTTATAAATTAGTAAATCCATTTATTCCGGTGGGAAAGGAATTTTTTTTATATGCTCATTTAATTGAACATGGAAAATTTATTTGTAAAAGTTCTAATCCAAAATGTAACAGTTGCATGTTTAATGAACATTGTGACTATTTTATAAAAAAAAATGAATGGGTTACTCGAGCATTCGAGGCCTAAAAAGGATAAGTAAAATGAGTAAAATACCTTTATTTTCATTAAAAGGGGTTGAATACAATCTCAATAATGGAAATACATTAATTGTTAAAAAGTTCGAAATCCATAAAGGTGTAATTTATGGTATTGGTGGAAAACCTGGTGCAGGAAAAACAGTATTATTAAATGTATTAGCAAGAAATATTAAACCTTCTAAAAGTGATATTGAATATGATGGTAAACCATATAGACAATTATCATCTAATGATTATAAAAATCAATTTTCAATTGTACCACAGGAATTTAAACCACCCTATTTTGCAACGGTAAGGGATTATTTTTTAAAAACATTTTCTAAATATAGCCATATTGATAATGCACAAAAACGACTAGATTCTATTTGTCGTAAAATGGATATATCAGATGATATATTGAATTTAAAGATGAAGCATTTATCACCTGGACAATTACGATGGGTTTTATTAGCTATTGGGGTTGGCTCTGATACGAAGGTATTATTAATTGATGAAATTGAACAACATTTACCTACGGATCAACTAAATTCACTATTAAAGGTCTTACATAAAAAATGTAATTATGATGGTGTAACAATGGTTATTACTACACAAAAAATTGAAATTTTAAAGAAAATTGCGTCTATTTTTGTTAATTTAGAAAGTGGGAAAATTACAAGTGTAAGATCACCAAATAAAAAACCTGGGCGACGACCTAATCGGCCATATAATAAAGATAGTTCAAGTTTTAAAAAACGATATAATAAACCAAAGCCAACAGTAAATTCAACATCTAATTAGAGAGAGATTGTTCTTCTAAACTAATAAAAGATTCTATAAATTTCTGCATATTTAGTTTATTTTGAAGACTCAAATGGGCATAAATAATTTTCCGTTTACCTTCTAATTTAATTTTAGTTTGATTACTATATGCAATATTCTTTATAAAATTAAAGTTGGTGATATAATGTCCTATTTCTAATATTAACTCAGGATCAATATCAGATAAAATATAAGTGGATTGTGGATTAATTGATTCTTTTTTACCATCGATTAAAAAGGTTGTAACAGATGAATCAGTTAATCCAATTTGAGTAGAACCAAAACATTCTAAAATGAGTAAATATTCAGACTTATTATTTATAAGAGATTTTTGAATGTTTAATTTCATTTCATGAGTAGCATCATTTGATATTAATGTATTATTATCTAGTAAATAAGTTAATGATTCATTAAAATCATCATGGTATATTTCTAATTTAGCTTTAGGATAGCAAGAAATAAAAATAAAAGTAAATATAATAATAAATATATTTTTCATACTTATTATTTATTGAAAATATTGTCCTTTTCTTTTTCTTCCCACACGGGTTCTACACTCATAAAGTAAGTACCATAATATTTTGCTAAGGTAAAGACTTGGCTTCGTGCATCGATAAATTCATTAATAGTTAATTCCGATATTTTATGTGAAAAATTAGACCAGAGCCATCCTTTATAAAAAGAATATTTCACATCATACGTTTTTTCAAAATTAGCTGTTAAAATATCTTTCATATCATTCTTTGTTAAATCATTTGATCTTGTAATGGCAGTAAATATTTTTATTTGGTCTTTTTCTCTTTCAAATAATACAAAGATTTTACGAGATTTATATTCAAATTCCCAATGTTCTTTATCTTTTTCTATTATTTTAGAGTCTAATGAAATTATTGAATCAATATCAGAATATGTAATTAATCTCAATGATTTTGCCGTAGGTATATTTGTGAATAGATTTTGCCCCAACGATATTGAAACAAAAAATATGAATATAAATAATTTAATAAATTTCATTTTTCTTTTTTAACTCCATATAGTAATGTAAAATATTATATCCGAAAATTAAGATATATTCATTACTCAATAAAATATGTGAAATAAATTTATTTTAAAATAATTAGTAAATATTTTGAAAAAAATACCGATAATATTGTCGAGATAAGTAATTTTTTAAAAAATTAGTAATATTATTTAAATTATCAGGAGATAATAATGAAAAACCCACTCGATAAATTAAAAAAGAAAAAAGTGGATGATAGTGACTCAGAAACAAAAAAAGAAAATTCAAATAATTCAAATAATGATAAATCTAACGAAAGGCGAAAGGCATTTACAGAGAAACCATTACCTTTAAACGATTTTGAAAATGATGCTACTGATATAAAATTTAAACATTTAATAGAAACAGAGTTAAATGTAATTCAAAAAAAAGCAAAAGCATTATATTTACATACAGAAGATGGGTTTGAAGAAAAGTCTGGTGCAAACTATTGGAAAGTTAGTGTAAATGAATTTTTAAGTTATGTTAATCAAAGATCTAAAATTATTATTGAACAAATGACAGGTGAATCTCATTCTGTGAATATAGATTTAGATGATGGGTTAAATGTTGATGATTAAATATTATTGTTCAATCATTATTTATTTGATTTAGTAATCTAAGTTTTTTTAATTAGAAAATTATTAGATTTTAAGCTTCATAGAAATATGAAGCTTTTTTATTTTTTATTTAATAAATCTAAGATTGCATTTGCTAAATCTGTTGTAGAATTTGGGTTTTGTCCAGTTAAAATCCGACCGTCAATAACGATATTTGAGGTGAATGGGATTAAATTTTTCTTATAATTGGCATTAATAAATTCAATTTTATCTTGTAATAAAAAAGGTACTGATTTTGTTTTACCAACTATTTTCTCTTCAAAATTAGAAAACCCGGTGATTTTTTTATTTTTAATTAAATGGTTCCCATTGGATAATTTAACATTGAGTAAGCCGGCTGTTCCATGGCAAACAGCAGAAACTATTCCATTATTTTCATATAGTTGTGTTGTGATTTTTTGTAACTGTATGTTTTCTGGAAAATCCCACATTGCTCCATGACCTCCGACGAAATAAATAACTGAAAATTTATTAATTTCTATATTTAAGGGTGATTTAGTATTATTCAATGATTTCATGAATAGATTATCATTTAAATAATTTTTACTTATTTCATCCAAGGATTCAATGCTTGTAGGGTCAATTGAAACATTACCTCCATTTGGAGAAATAAAGTCAACTTTATAATTTGTGTCTTTAAATACATCCAAAAAATGAGTTAATTCACTAAACCAAAATCCAGTTTTTTGATTATTATTATCAATTTTGGTGTTTGTAATGACTACTAATAGTTTTGTCACTGGCTGAGTAAATAGGAAGCAGGGGATAAGAATAATAAATAAGAGAAATTTAATTTTGCTTTTCATTTTAAATTGTTAATTTTCATGTGTATAAATTTACTTGTTCATTTATATATTGATTTAGATTTTTTTAAATATATATTTTATAGTAATAAATATTTAAGCTAAATTAAACCGACTGGTCGGTCGAAAATATATGATAGATAAATTTCAAGAAAAAAAAGAAAAAATATTAGATTCAGCAATGGAAGTATTCATTAAAAGCGGGTATTCTGAAACACGAATGGATGATATTGTTAATGAATCTGGAATGAGCAAAGGGGCTATTTATTATCATTATAAAAGTAAAAAGGAATTATTTTTAGCATTAATTGAACATTGGGAGATACATGCATTTCCTAACTTTTATGATAAAAATGAAATTGGAATTTCATCCAGTGAAATATTAAGATCATTTTCAGAAGAAATTGCGGATGTTTTTGAAACTCGAAAATATGTGTTTTTAGCGGAAGTTGAAATTTGGGCAATGGCAAACCGCGATGAAGATGTGAAAGATAAGACTCAAAAATTATATCAAAAAATTTTAGTATTATTTGAAAAGGTATTAAACCGAGGAATAAAAAGTGGTGAGTTTAAAAATATAAATCCAAAGATTGCTGCAATTGCGGTATTGACAAGTTTACAGGGTGTAAATTGGTTTTGTATTTTTGAATATCATGAATTTTCAGCTCGTGAATATTTAATTGAAGTAATGGAGTTTATGATTCAAGGTTTTAAAGTTAAACAGAAATAAACCCACAAAATAGGAGAAATTAATTGGCTACAATAAAAGAAATATATAAAAAAGCAGACCCTACAGGTGAAATGCTAAAAGTAGATTCTGCTACATTAAGAGGAGTTGGTGGTGCTTTTTTAGCTGTTCCAGTAGATGAGGGAAAAGTATTTTCTCGTGAACAATTTACTGAAGAACATAAAATGTTTAGTCAAACGGCAATTGAGTTTGGTGAAAATAGAATTTTGCCAAATTGTGAAGCATTAAATATATTAAACAAGGATTTGTCTCTTGAAATTTTTAAAGAAATGGGTGAACTTGGTTTTTTAGGAATCGATGTTCCCGAAGAATTTGATGGACTTGCACTAGATAAAACAACTGCATGTATTGTTGTGGAAGCATTAAGTGCAGGAAAAAATACATCAATTTTAGTTACTTTTTCTGCACATACTGGAATTGCAGCATTACCAATAATTTGGTATGGAAACAATGCTCAAAAGAAAAAATATTTACCAAAAATGTCATCTGGTGAATGGATGGCGTCCTTTTGTTTAACTGAAGCTGGGGCAGGATCAGATGCATTATCAGGAAAAACAACCGCAGAATTAAACGAAGCTGGTACACATTATTTATTAAATGGTTCAAAAATATTTGTTACAAATGGAGGTTGGTCAGATGTATTTGTAACATTTGCAAAAACAGGTGTTAATCAATATACTGCTTTTATAATAGAAAAGGATTTTCCAGGATTTACAGTTGGTGCAGAAGAAAAGAAATTAGGTATAAAAGGGTCTTCTACTGTTACATTATTTTTTGAAAATTGTGAAGTACCAATTGAAAATGTTCTAGGAAAACCAGGTCAAGGTGCCGCCGTTGCTTTTAATGTATTATATGTGGGGCGATATAAATTAGGTGTGGTTACTACTGGTGGTGCAAAATATGCAATTGAAACTGCCTATGAATATGCAATTGAAAGAGAGCAATTTAATCGTCCCGTAACTGAATTTGGTATGATTCAAAAAAAGTTTGTTAATATGGTTGTAGACTGTTGGGAAGCAGATTGTTTGAATTATATGACGACTGGTTCAATTGATATAGCATTAGAAGGATTAGATAAATCATCCACTGATTATTTTGATAAAATTCAATCTGCAATTGAAGATCATGGAATTGAAGCATCCTTGTGTAAAGTTGTTGGAAGTGAAGCATTACAGCGAACAGTAGATGAAGGATTACAAATTTATGGTGGTGCTGGTTTTATTGAAGAATATCCATTTGCTGCTTTATATAGAGATGAACGAATTAATCGGATTTATGAAGGAACTAATGAAGTAAATAGATTGATAATTGGAGGAACAACACTTAAAAAGGCAATAAATGAAGAAGTACCAATTCGAAATATGATGCTTCAACGAAAAATTCAATGGAATCCTGAATTAAATTTACCTGAAAAATGTGTAATAATTGATGAGGCAAGGGTTACTGAATTTTGTAGATCATTATTTTATGCAGTGTTAGATGATTTAATTCTTGTAAATGGTCAAGACTTAAAAAGTGAACAATGGGTGTTAGAACCATTGGCAGACATGGTTATTGGTTTATCAATAATGGATACTGCTGTAAAACGATTTTTACAAATGGAGCCAGGAACTAAGCACACATCTGAAACATTGGAAGTGCTTCAAGTTTTGATTGCTCAACGATCTGATGAATTAAAATCAAAAGCTGTTTATATTTGGAATTATATTTTAGATGATAATTCAGCTAAAGAAAAGAAAAGTGTGATGGAGCAATATTGGGCAAAATTAGAATATTCATTTAATGTAATAAAAGGTAAAATGAAAATTATGGAAAAAGTTAGTCAATATGGTAAATATTATTTAGATAGGGAAGAAATATGAGCGAAAAATATTCAGTAATAGTTGATGGTGTTAGAAGCCCAATTGGGTTAAAAAATGGTAAGATGGTTGGGGTTTTACCAGACGATCTTTCAGCACAAGTAATCAAAAAATTAATGGAACGAAATGAAAGTGTAGATCCAAAATTAATAGAAGATTTAATTTTAGGTTGTGCATTTCCAGAGGGTCCACAGGGAATGTTAATGGCTAGAGGTGTTGAAATCCTTGCTGGTTTACCAGTACAATCTGCGGCGAAGATTGTTAATAGATTTTGTGGTTCTTCAATGGATTCTGTTCATCAAGTTAGCCAAGCAATAATTGCAGGTGATATGGAAGTTGGAATTGCAGCTGGTGTTGAAGATATGTTTAGTGTTCCTATGGGTGGATTTAATCCAAGTTTTAACCCAGAGTTATATGAAAAAGAATATTATATGGGAATGGGTGAAACTGCTGAAAATTTAGCAAATGAATTAAATATATTAAGAGAAGATCAAGAAGAATTTTCAATTAATTCTCATAAAAAAGCATTAGATGCTATTTCTAAAGGTCATTTCGATAATGAAATTGTAAGTGTAAATAATAATGGTGTAGATGTTACTGCTGATGAAGGACCAAGAGAACCTAATATTGAAAAAATTAAATCATTAGAGCCTGCATTTGATGAAGATGGTTCTGTGACTGCTGCCACAGCAAGTCCAATTTCTATTGGAGCATCTGCAATTATGGTAATGAGTAATTCAAAAGCAGATGAGCTGAACATTGAACGGAAATTTAGAATTCGTTCTCGAGCCGTTGCTGGAGTTGATTGGACAACAATGGGGCAGGGACCACTACCTGCTACTGAAAAAGCGTTAAAAAGAGCTGGAATGTCGATGAGTGACATTGATGTTATTGAATTAAATGAAGCATTTGCAGCACAATCATTATATGTTATTCGGAAAGGTGGTTGGGATTTAAATAAAATTAATTTAAATGGTGGTGCAATAGCATTAGGTCATCCATTAGGGTGTTCTGGTGCACGAATTATAGTTACATTAATGAATGTAATGGAACAAAATAATTCATCTACAGGATTAGCAACAATGTGCATTGGAACTGGGCAAGGAATTGCTACCATTATTGAAAGAATTTAAATAGAGGATTATGATGTCATTTAAAATTGAAAAAGTTGCAGTATTAGGTGCAGGAGTTATGGGTGCTCAAATTGCTGCACATTTAACAAATGCAGGAATACCCGTATTATTATTTGATATGAATCAGGAAATTGTAGATAAGGGGTTTGAATTTTGTAAAGGTTTAAAACCTGCTCCATTCTATAATCCTAAGAATGCTGAATTGATTACACCACTTAATTATGAGGATCATTTAGAGCAATTAAAAGAATGTGATTGGGTTGTTGAAGTTATTGCTGAACGGCTTGATTGGAAACGTGGTTTATATGATAAGATTAAACCATATATAAAAGATACTGCAATTATATCAACTAACACATCAGGTATAAATTTAAGTGATTTAATTGAAGGTATGTCAACAGATTTTACTTCTCGATTTTGCGTTACTCATTTCTTTAATCCACCTCGATATTTGCAATTAGTTGAAGTTGTTTCTGGTGAGAATACAAATCCTGAAGTGATTGATAATATTTCTCAATTTTTAGAAAATACACTAGGTAAAGGTGTTGTTCATGCTAAAGATACACCTAATTTTATTGCAAACCGAATTGGTGTATTTGGAATGATGACTGTTTTAGATGTTGCAAAAAAATTAAAAATGAGTGTTGAAGATGTAGATTCATTAACGGGGACTTTAATTGGAAGAGAAAAATCCGCTACATTTAGAACAGCTGATGTTGTTGGTTTAGATACACTATCTTATGTTGCAAATACAGCTTATGAAAAATGTGTTGATGATGAAGCACGGGAAATATTTGTAATTCCAGAATACTTGCAGAAAATTATAGATAATGGTTGGTTAGGGCAAAAGTCAGGTCAGGGGTTCTATAAAAAAGTTGAAAAACGAGTTATACATTCACTTGATTTAAATACACTTGAATATACACCACAAAATAAATCTCGGTTTAAAGGGGTTGGACTTGCAAGGGAAAAAGTTGCAATGGATAAGCGACTTAGAGCATTATTATGGTCACCCGATGTTGCAGGTGAATTTTCGTGGGAAGTCTTTTCAAAGACTTTACTATATTCTGCACATAGAATGGGCGAAATTTCTGACGATATAATTTCAATTGACAATGCGTTGAAGTGGGGGTTTGCATGGGGCCAGGGGCCATTTGAAATATGGGATGCATTAGGATTTAATAAAACACTTGAACGAATGAAGAAGGATGGAAAATTAATTCCAACTTGGGTTACTGAAATGGCTGAAAAAGGATTTACAGCTTTTTATTCAATTGTGGATGGTGTTGAATGTGTTTATTGTCCTAATAACAATAATTATATACCAATTAAACGCTCGGAGAATGAACTTACTTTTTCTATGGCAAAAGCAAAAGGTGGGTTAATTCGTAAAGGATGGTCTGCATCATTAGTTGATTTAGGTGATAAGGTAGCAGCAATCGAGTTACATTCAGTTTTAAAACCTGAATTAAATCCAATTGACGGTTCATTAATAGAAATGATTTATTTTGCAAGACATTGGGTTGAAGAAAATGGATATAATGGGCTTGTAGTATCGAGCTCGGGGCCACAGTTTTCAGCTGGAGCAAATTTAAATTTAATCTTAAATGCTGCTAAGAGAGAAAAATGGGCAGAAATAGAGAAATTGACAAAAAGTATGCAAGATGTTCTTCAATCGTTGAAGTATGCACCTTTCCCTGTTATTGCAGCACCCTATAAGTTAGCCTTAGGTGGCGGATATGAAATTATCGGAGCGTGCGATAAAATTGTAGCTCTTGGAGAATTATATTGTGGATTAGTTGAAGTCGGCGTTGGTTTAATTCCTGGTGCAGGTGGGAATTTAAGAGTTTTATCTAATTTAACTAAAAAATTCAAATCTGGATTTACTGCTAATTTCCAAGTTGTTCAAAAAGCATTTGAATCAATTGGAATGGCTAAATTTTCAATGTCAGCTAAGCAGGCACAAAGTTTAGGTTATTTAAGAAAAAATGATGAAATTGTTTTAAATCAAAGACATTTATTAAAAAGAGCAAAAGATGTAGCAATTGAAATGTCTGATGGTTATCAACCCCCTGAGCCTGAAACATTTAGATTGCCAGGACTTTCGGGAAGACTACCAATTAAAGCAAGTATAAAATCTTTTTTGAAAAAAGGAAAAATAAGTGAGCATGATGCATTTATTGGTGAAAAATTAAGTTATGTTTTAACCGGTGGGGATAAGGGTGGACCTCTTTCAAAAGTAGATGAACAATATCTATTAGACATTGAAAGGGAAGTTTTTGTTAGTCTTTGTAAAGAGCCTAAAACGCTTGATCGAATTACGCATATGCTTTCAAAAGGAAAAGTATTAAGAAATTAAATAATTCATTTTCTATTATAGGTATATAGCCACTATTTCATAAAATAAGACCGTCGGGAACATACTCGTTTTTAGACGGTCTTTACATTATGTCAGAATTTAAATCACAATTTGTAAAATTTACCTATACAATCCTCAATCCACAGGGGATTCCACAAACCAAATCCTGGATTGTTAATTTGCAACATGTCGTATCTGTAGAAGCAACCGCAGGAAATGATCTTAAAATATTTCTAAACATAAATCAAATGATTTTTATTTCACTTGGCAGAAATATAGATGTTGAAGAAGTTACGGAAGATATTCTTTCATTATCCGCAGAAGGTCGTAATTATTCCGTTTATAAAATTGATAGTTTTGAGCGAAAATAAATTATTAATTTTAAATCATATAAATTGAAAGTATTCTTGTTATCATATCGATTATTTAATCCAATAATTCTATTCATATTTACATTATTTGGTTGTGGTTATTTTAATACCTTTTATAATGCTGAAACATATTTTAAAAAAGGAATGAAAACAATTGAAGAATCTGCAATTGAAAATAGTGATGAAATTCCAAGTAAAGCTAAAACTCAATTAGAAAAAGCTATTAATAAATGTAATATTGTAATTGAAGAATTTCCTGATAGCGATTATATTGATGATGCATATTATATAATTGGGAAGTCAGGGTTTTTTAGAAGTGAATTTACAAGAGCAGAAAAAAGTTTTAAAAAATTAATTAATGATTTCCCTGAGAGTGAATATATTAATGAAAGTAAAATTTGGTTAGCATATACTCAATTTAAATTGGGCGAAATTGATACTTCAAAGGTTTTATTAAAAAACTTGTTATCTATTAAACGGCAATCAAAAAATAATAAATATTTAATTTATATGGCTCTTGGAGATATTTATTTAGAACAGGATTCAATTCAATTTGCATTTGACTATTTAGACGAAGCTGTTAATAATGCAAATAATTCTGGAAAAAGAGTTTCAGTATATAATAAAATTATTAGTGTTGCCCAAAAAGAGAATGCGTATGAAAGAGCGATCAAATATTTACTATTATTAGAAAAGCAATCTGATTCACCGACAATCAAGAAAAATGCACGACTAAAATGGATAGAGTTTAATAAAAAAATTAAAAATTATGATATTATTCTGCAAGAAATTGATGTAATGTTAGGAACCGCAGAATATGAAACAATGTATTTAGATTTAGAATTAGAGAAAGCTCAAATATATATTGAAAGAGGTGATTTAATTGAGGGTCGCTCAGCATTGTTAGCATTTTTAGAAAATACTGAAGGGAATAAAGATAATAAGACTAAAAAAGCGAGAGCAAAATCTTATTTTATTTTAGGTAAATCTAGCTTATTTGATGAATTTGATTTTTCCTCTGCAAGAGAATATTTAGATCTTATGGAAGAAGAATATAATCGATCAGAATACCGAGTAAAATCTGATAAATATCAAGATTTAATGGATGACTTTGATAAATTAAAAGAAAATTATAGAAAATCTTTAAAAGTTGAAGATGTAGAAATTGATACCTTTAAAATTGAACTTGATACTCTTCTAAATAATGTGATAGATTCAACTTTTAATAGTGAAATTTTAGATTCTCTTAATCCACTAACTGACTCAATAAAAGTAGATACCAGAAATTCTAATTCATTAATCGAAAATAATTTATTAGATTCAAATCGAAATTTATTAAATATGGATATGGAATTTACAGATATTCCTAATTTATCTGGACAAAATTCGTTGTTTGATAAAATGTTTAATCCTGAAAAGGCTACGAAGGAGGAGAGCCCTCGAAAAGACGATCATAAAAATAAAGAAACTTCTAAAAATGATATTGAATTAATTGTATCACCGGATTCACTTTTAATGCTTCTTGGAGAAATGCTCGTTTATGACTTTGGATTAATGGATTCTGCTGCAAGTCGTTATAAAGAATTAATTAACCAATTTCCCGATTCTAAATTCTCACCACGGGCAATGTTTGCATTAACTTTTTATTCTCCTGATTCTTTAGAATGGAAAAAAGAATTTGATGAAAAATATCCTAACCCTGAATTTTTAAATAAAAAATCTGAATATGTTGAGTCTGAAAATAAATTAAACCCACATTTATCATTAATATTAGAGAAATTAAATGAAAACCCACAAGAAACGCGTGATTCGTTAGTTATATTTTTTAATAATAATAATAATCCAAATGCTTTATATTTTTCAGCATACGTTAGTGACTATTTTCTAAATGATATTGAATTATCAAAATTATATTATAAACAATTTTTGGATAGTTTTCCTAATCATGAACAATTTACGAGTGCAAAAAATAGATTTGAAATTATTGAACAATCAATTTTAGACACATTTCCTGAAATTATTGATACAACAAAATCCATTAATGAAATATTTGATTCAACTGAAATTCAAATTGACTCAACAATGAAATTCAATACAAAATTTGATTCATTATTTAATAAAAGAAATTCTGGTAATAATTTTGATTTGTTAAAAGGGATAAATATTAAATTAGATTCTAATTTTCGTAAATCAGAAGTTTTACAGCCACAGTTTCAGGATACATTAAAACAATGATTAGAGAAATTGGACAAGTTGTTTTTAACCGTGAAATTGCTAAACATTTTTTTGAAGCTGAAATAATTGCACCTTTAATTTCATCTAAATGTAAACCTGGACAATTTATAAATATACTTCCATCTTCACATTGGAAGAATGTCATGCGACGGCCAATGAGTATATCATTTCAAGATGACGAAAAAATTAGAATTATTTATAAGATTGTAGGAGAAGGTACCCAATTAATTGGTAATTGGAAGGTTGGAGAACCCGTTGACTTAATAGGACCACTTGGAAATTACTGGAAAGGTTGGGAAGGGTATTTCCCTATTTTAATGGGGGGAGGAGTTGGAATAGCACCAATTTTAAATCTTCATTATTATTTAAATTCACAAAATATAAACCATGTATTAATAATGGGTGCGAGAACAAAAGCTGAACATTTTTTACAACCATCTCAAAATGAAAATATTTTTCTCACAACGGATGATGGTTCAATTGGTGTAAAAGGTTGGATTACAAATGCCTTGAATGAATTTCCATTTGACCCTTTAAAATCTAAAATATTTACATGTGGACCACCATTAATGATGGAAGCAATTCGGAAATTAGCGTTAGATAAAAAAATTGAATGTGATCTAGCATTGGAAAGATTGATGGCATGCGGATTTGGTATTTGCCAAGGATGTACAGTAGAAAAAACAAACAATGAAAAAGGTACACATAGTTATCGGTCAAAGTTTGCATTGGCATGTATTGATGGTCCTATATTTTCATCATCGGAATTAGTTACATGTTAAATGTAAAAATTAAGGATATCAAATTTAATAATCCGTTATTAACAGCCAGTGGAACATTTGGTTATGGTGATGAAGTCAAGTCTCTAACAGATTTATCAAAACTAGGAGGGATAGTCACTAAATCAGTTACATTAGAACCCCGAGAAGGAAACCCTCCTCCACGAATTTATGAAACAACGAGTGGTATGTTAAATTCTATTGGTCTAGCAAATGTAGGTATTAATACATATTGTGAACAGAAATTACCTTTTTTAAATTCGTTAGATACAAAAATTATTATTAATATCGCTGGCTCTTCTCTTGATGAATATGTAAAAGTATTGGAAAAATTAGAAGAATCAAATGGTGTGCATGTGGGTTATGAGATTAATATTTCATGTCCAAATGTAAAAAAGGGTGGAATGCAATTTGGCGTAGATTGTTCAATGACTGAACAATTAACAAAACGACTTCGAGAAAAGACCGATAAGCTACTCATTATGAAATTAAGCCCCAATGTAACTTCTATCCAAGAAATTGCAAAAGCCTCTGAAAATGGGGGTGCTGACGCTGTAAGCGCAATAAACACACTTGTTGGTGCAGGCATTGACATAAATACCCGTAAACCTGTTTTAAATACTACATTTGGTGGTTTATCAGGCCCAGCAATAAAGCCTATTGCTATTGCAAATATATTAAAAATTTCTAAAGTAGTTTCTATACCAATTATTGGAATTGGTGGAATTTCAAATTATAAAGATGTAATTGAATTTATTTTAGCTGGTGCAACCATGATTCAATTAGGAACTATTAATTTTAGTCAACCTCACCGGAATGAAGAAATACTTATTCAATTAAAAAATTGGTTAAATAAAAATAATATAAGTCAAATTATGGATTTAAAAGGTGCCGTTGAGTGCTATTCATAAATATAGTTTAATTGTACTCATTATTTTTTTGATTGGATGTACACCTGCTCCACGCTATCATTCTTCAATTTCTAAGAAAAAAACGACTATTCAAAAAACAGCAACGGTTTCTTCCCAAAATAATGAAGTTAATAAAAAGGTTAAAAAATTATCAAATAAAAAGAAACAGCCTAAGTTTAATCCAGATAAAAAAACATATAAAGGGTTATCTTCATATTATGGAAAACAATTTCATGGAAAATTGACGGCTAATGGGGAAGTATATGATATGTATGGACTCACAGCAGCACATAAAATTTTTCCTTTAAATACAATTTGTAGAGTAACAAATCTTTCCAATGATAAATCGTTAATTATTCGAATAAATGATAGGGGACCTTATGTTGGAGATAGAATATTAGATTGTTCTTATGGTGCTGCAAAAAAATTAGACTTTTTAATTGAAGGTGTTACCGAAGTTAAAATTGATATTATCGAATGGGGTGATAATGTTTATATGCACCATAAAAAAGATTAATGGTAAATTTTATTTATAAAATATCATGGGTTGCTTGGTTAGGAATTATAATTTTTTTTAGAGATGATGTTTTAGGAAAAATAATTATATTAGTTATGGCTATATTGCTTTCAATAATTGCAGTTGTTAGAGCTTTGAATGCAAGAAATGCTTGGCGACCCATCGCAGAAGAGTACCATAAAGAATTAGATGATTAATATTAAACTCATAAATATTTGTATTTCTTCAGATGATGAGATACATAATCAGTTGATTTTACATCATTTCCCATAAAGTGAGAATGGATAATTTTAAATTTGTCCAATTATAAATTGAAGTATTTATTTTTTTCCCAGATAACCAAATACAGGGTATCCTGATTTTTTGGTGTTAGAAAAACCACCATTAAAGGGATTGATATTATGCTAATTAAACTCTGTTATATATCTAAATATCTTTATGAATTTAAAACCCTATTTCCTAACATAACCCTAACATTTCAGTTTTAAATTATCAGTATGGTTAACCTAGAAAATTATACAATTTTAATTGTTGATGACGAAGATGGTATTTTGGAGCTCGTCCGATATAATACTGAAAAAGTCGGCTATAAAACTATTTGTGTTGGTTGTGGTGAAGATGCACTTAATAAAACACGGGAATTAATTCCGGATTTAATTATTTTAGATTTAATGCTACCTGGGATTGATGGACTCGATGTTTGCAGGATTCTTAAGAGTGATAATTCTACAAATATGATTCCTATTCTAATGTTAACCGCTAAAGGAGAAGATGACGATATTATAAAAGGATTGGAAATTGGCGCAGATGATTATGTATCCAAGCCGTTTAGCGTAAAAGTATTACTCGCCCGAATAAAATCCCTTTTAAGAAGAAACAAAAGTACAACTATTAATGACAAGGATCGTTTAGTGTTCAGGAATTTAATAATTGAACCATTAAAAAGAAGTGTTCGTGTAAATAATATAAATGTGGAATTGACTTACACAGAATTTCAAATACTGCATTTATTTGCCAAGCACCCCAATTTGGTTTTCACTCGATCACAAATTATCGATGCTGTTCGTGGTGAAAATTATCCTGTAATAGATAGAACTGTAGATTTTCAAATTGTAGGATTGAGGAAAAAGCTTGGTAGTAGTGGGGATATGATTCAAACTGTTAGAGGTCTGGGTTATAGAATTTTAATTGAGGAATAGTAACAATTTGAAAGAAAGAAAAATATTCTCACAGTTGTTTGTTTCATCTATAATAATTATTTGTTCATTGGTTATTGCCTTGAGCTTATTTTCAAGCAATTTCATTCGAGACTTTTATTTCAAAGAAAAGGCTTCTGACTTAAAGTCACGCGCTTATCTGGTTAGTCAAAGTTTATCTGATTCGCTTCTCACAAATTCCCCATTTCTAACAAAATACTGTCAAAAGCTAAGCAAGAATACTGGAATGAGGATTACAATTATCCATGATTCTGGAAAGGTAGTAGGGGATTCTCATGAAAGCCCAAATGAAATGGATAATCATATTGATAGACCTGAGGTATTTGCCGCATTACAGAAAGGTATTGGCACATCTGAACGATTTAGTTACACTCTTAATAAGGAAATGCTTTATCTCGCTATTCCAATAAATTTTAATACAAACTATATTCTACGGACATCAATTCCCATAACAACACTACAAGAAAATATCTCATCTATTCGTACTAAGATTTATATTGCCGGACTCGTAATTATCATTTTGTCATTATTAATTACTGGTTTGATGGCAAAACGAATTTCTAATCCTATTGAGGCAATGAAAAAGAATGCTAAAGAATATGCTCATGGTAATTTTACATCCATTATGGAAACCACAAAAACAACAGAATTAAACAGTTTGATTCGTTCGATGAATGAAATGGCACAGGAACTTGAAAATAGAATCCAAACAATTACCCAGGAGCGGAATGAAAGGGAAGTTATTCTTTCAAGTATGGTAGAAGGTGTGCTGGCAGTTGATACCTCTGGAGAAATATTTAGTATAAATAAAGCAATGTCCGTCTTATTCAATATTGATACCTCCTCTCTAATTAGTAGAAATTATACTGAAATATTTCGTCATTCTCAACTAATACAGTTTATTCAATCTGCTCTAATAGGTAAGTCTGCTGATGTATGGGAGACAAACATTTTAAAAATCGAAGATAAAATTTTAAGTATGACTAGTTCACTTCTTATTGATAATAATGGCGTAATAACCGGAGCAGTTTTTGTGTTTAATGAAATTACCCAGATGCAGAAATTAATTGAATTGCGGAAAGAATTTGTATCCAATGTTTCTCATGAATTAAAAACACCTATTACTGCTATTCAGGGTTTTATTGAGACGCTAAGGGATGTTACCAATTCTAATGAAAGAATACGATTTTATAATATTTTAAGTGAATATAGTGACCGAATGAATTCCATTATTGATGACTTATTAAAGTTATCTAAAATTGAACAACAGAAAGATACTGGTAATATTGAATTCCAGTTGAGCTCTATAAAAACTTTGTTGGAAAACGTTGTTAAAGAATATCGTAGCCAAGATAAGACTAATAAAAATCCCTTATTAATTAGTTTGAAGAATGACATTGAGATTAAAATGAATTCATCATTAATGCAACAGGCTGTTGAAAACCTTATTGATAATGCCATTAAATATA
>JACKQG010002176.1_pt1 | contig 19616 bp, 15 predicted proteins | sample 8237621 | NCBI WGS metagenome assembly JACKQG01 (sample SAMN15677084, study PRJNA649215) | marine metagenome | biome: marine; feature: Black Sea; material: saline water; isolation source: suspended particulate matter (SPM) from the Black Sea western gyre | collected 2013-06-09/2013-06-10 | depth... | reverse complement strand
CTGAACTTCGCGAGATGGACGGCGTGTCGCGGGTGACCGGATTGAAGGCCGAGGCCGAATCGGAGATCTAGTTCATGAGCGACAAGCAGCCCATCCCCATCCCAGCCGAGCAGAAGTGGCAGGATTTCCGACAGATCGTCCTGCCGGTCATCGTGTTTCTGCTTTGTATCACCGGGGTGATGATCCTCTGGTGGAGCAAGGTCAGCCCATCCTCTGTGGTGGGTGAGGCGCGATCGGAAAACATCATCCTTTCCAGCCCGCGCGCTGGGTTTTTGGAAGAGGTTTCCGTTGGTCGTTTCGATTCCGTGAAAAAAGGCGACACGATTGCCAAAATCGATTATTCAATGGATCCGGACTTCGCCGACGCCACTGTCGAGTGGGTTCGGGCACAGGTCGACTTGCTCACCCTGACCATCGACCCCATGCAGCGGGCCAGAACCGCCCTGAACTACAACCAATTGCGGTTGGACTGGCTTAACGAGCGGACTTCCGTGGCCGCATTGAAGATCGAATTCCAAAACTCCGAGAAAGAGTTCAAGCGAATCGAGAGGTTGTTCAAGGAAAACCTCGTGTCCGAGACCGATTACAACAAGGCCATGACCGATCGCGATTCCTATGCGGTTCGGGTTCAGCAAAAAACCGAGTTGGTGGCCTCGATCGAAGAGGCCCTGCGTGAGGCGCAGGAGAACGACCCGGCGAGCCAGTTGGACCAGGCCCAGATCGAGAGACTCGACCAGGGGCTGAGCCGCGTCGAGGGGCTACTCGATGACATCGAATTGTCTTCGCCCATCGACGGGGAAATCGGGAGCATCAGCAAGCAGACCGGGGAAAGCGTCCAACCCGGTGAGACCATCGCAACCATCAGTTCGTCAGATGTCAAAAAAATCGTCGGCTACGTCCCGCAGCCGATCCACTTGGAGCCCAAAATCGGGATGGAAGTCGAAATAAGAACCCGGCGCCCAAGCTCATCCGGTTTCTTTTCCTTTTTTGGGGCCGACAGACAGGTCAAGCGCGCCAAGATCACCAAGGTCAGCAACCGGCTCGAGGCGGTTGGAAGCGGCATTCTCCGGAGTCGAACCGCCTATAAGAAAGTGTTGCCGTTCACGATAGATCTGGTTGACGACAACGGTGCACCGATCGAGTTGAACATTCATCCCGGCGAACTGGTCGACATTCATTTCATCGGGGACAAGGGGTAGCCACCGCGCTTGGCCAAGCGCACGCCGGGCGCGACATCAGATTGTATTTTCCTCGCCGCTTCTGGCGATCGCATCCGACATCAGGCCAAGCGTCTTGCTGCGCGACACCGAGCCAACGAGGCGCATCTCCCGGTTTGAGTTCACCACCGGGATCATCTCCATCTCGGATCCCATGATCTCTGGAAGGGCTTCCATCAACCGGCGGTTGGGCGTGAGGAACGTTTCCGGCGGGCGCATCAAGTCCAGCGCGATCACCGCACGCAACTCGTCCCCGGCGTTGAGGTGAGCCTTCAAGTCCTGAAGTGAGATCACCCCCACCAGCCGTTTGTCCGCGCTGAGCACCGGCAGGTAGTTTCGTGGACTGCGCAGGAAAATCTCCGAGATTTCCGGCAACGCGGCGGTCTCCTCAATCGGTGAAGTCGGCCCCACCATCACGTCCCCGATACAACGATCCGTGGCCGAACCCATCCGGCGACTCTCCTGGTCCACCACCAACCCGCGCCGATAAAGCGGTGCCGAATAGACCGACGCCTTGTGCAACTTCTGCGAAACCAACGTCGCCACCACGCAGCCAATCATCAGCGGCGGCATCAACTCATACTTCAGTGAGATCTCAAAAATAAGGATCATGGCAAACAACGGCGAACGCGTCGTCGCCGCAAGGACACTCCCCATGCCGACAAGGGCAAACGCCGCCGTGGGGGTTCCCTCCGCAAAACCAAGCAGGTCAAGCGCTTGGCCAAAGGCGGCTCCAAGCCCGGCTCCCAAGAAAAGCGTCGGTGTGAATACACCGCCGACGGTACCCGACCCAACCGCCACCACCGTCGCCACAAACTTGGCAACAAGCAGCCCTGCCAAAACGACCAGAGGGATTTGCCAAGCTTCCATTTCGGCTAGGAGGGAGCCGTTGATCAATCCGGAAGAGAGAGTTTCCGGTGATTCAGCCTTCAAAATCTGGTTCGTGATCTCGTAGCCATTTCCCCAAACACCCGGAAAGACCAAGGCCATTAAGCCAACCGCCAAGCCGGCCAAACCTAGTTTAACCCAGCTTGGCCAAGCGGACTTATCCGATGTCGCTTCCGCTTTTTGAATGGACTTCAGAAAAAAAGCACCGATTAACCCGGAAAAAATCCCCAATATCAAAAACAAGCCCATTTGGGAGAAATGGGCCGCTTGACCGAAATCGATGGAATCAGGCAATAGATCCCAAGGCTCAATGCCGAACCAGAACCGCGAAACCATCGTCGCCACAACCGAAGCCATGACCAAAGGGGCAAAAAGATTCATCGAAAAATTCCCAACCAACACCAAGGCGGCAAAAAGTGCCCCAGCAATCGGGGCATTGTAGGCTGCAGCCAATCCGGCCGCCGCACCACATGCCACCATCAATCGAAGCCGATACGGCTGCCATTGATGAAACTGGCCCCATTTGGAGGCAAAAGTGGCCGTTAACTGCGTAATTGCCCCTTCCCGGCCAACCGAGGCACCCGTTCCGATGCTCAAAAGGGATGACCAAGCGTTAGCCAAGGTTGACCGCATCCCAATCCGTCCGTCTCCGACGGCAACAACCTCAAAAACATTCGTAGGTTTTTGAATACCAGATAGATGCAATCTCAGAAGAAGCACTGATCCAGCCAATAATCCACCCAAAGTTGGAACTATAATCCGACGAATCGACCCTAATTCTTGCGCTAAATCAGCCGAATCCCCAACCTCTTGAAAAACAATCAACTGGACCGAACCTACCAATTTCAGAAATGCCAGATTCACCAACCCTCCGAAAACCCCAATAAAAAAAGCCAAAACAAGGTGAAACGCCTCCTCGTTGGCCATGACACGATTTATTAGCTTCATCATTGGGGAATTTGAGCTTTGGACGGTCAAAGGAACACCCTCAAAAAAGGAGAATATCACCAAAACTAAATGTGTGTCAATTTGGCTCAATCATTATCACTCAGAACACGAGGTTGGCCTGTGAAATGCTCCGAAATCAGCACATTTCACGGATGTGAATGTCTCACAAAACGGAGTAACCATTTCAGTTTGCGGCATTGCGGCGAACTGACGGGGCGAAGCTGTGTTTAAAGAGCTAGATAACATCTACAATCATGAGTATGTCATCTGGTAAAAGGGAACAAAGGATAACATTTTTAGTAATAAAGTATCATTATGATCAAAGACTTAATCTGGTACAAAGAGGTTGAACCCTTTCCTCTTGTTTTGTTAAACCCTTAGGATACCAACTTCACAAAATCCCATATAGGATTCTATTTATGTTGCTGAGCATATGCATCCCGACTCGGAATCACGCCGAGACACTCAGGACTTCGTTAACGAGCATCGTATCGCAGAAAGAATTTGTAAATAGAAACGATATTGAAATCGTTGTGTCGGATAACGCATCTACCGACTGCACGCAAAGAATAGTAGATAGTTTTGCACAAAACTTCAGATCAAAAATAATTTATAAACGGAATCTCAAGAATCATTATGACAGAAATTATGAAATAGCTTTAAATCACGGTCGCGGCGATTTCTTAAAACTGGCAAACGATAGCCTCCTATGGCAGTCAGGCTCACTCGCGAAACTGATCGATGTCGTTCAAGCAACCAAAGATATAAAACCTCAGCTGGTGTTTACGAACACAAACGCAGAAACCGATGATTTGGCGCTTGTCAAGAATGCCGACGAGCTTCTCACGAGTGCATCATATTATCTTACTTGGATCGGATCCTTTGGCATCTGGAAGTCCGATCTAGATGAACTTGATGACTTTTCGCGCTATGCCTCTTTACAGCTAATTGTTGTAGATGTGGTTATGAGGTTTATAACAAAAAAACAGTTGGGAATCATCGACAATCGGAAACACTTTAATATAATGGAAACTGGGCCTAAATATGGGTATAACGTTGCGCAAGTTTTTGGCACCAATTATTTACACATTCTTAATCATTTTTCCGATTCCATAAAATGTGAAACAATGATCCGTGAAAAGGAACGAGTCTTGATTTCTCATATTCTCCCCTTCTATTATGATGATTGTCACGATTTCGACCGCTCCAATATTAAGGATGATTTCGCGATCTACAGAAAAGAGCATTACTTTCAGAATTACCTGAAGTCTGCTGACGCCAACTATCAACGCTCCCGTCGTACTCGCCAAGTATCGGACTGGTTGAATATATGGAGAGCACGCAATCCTCACAATGAAACAACTATAGCAAATATATTTGATTTCAGGAAAGTATCTGTAGGGCGCGCATCATACGGCGCCTTGGCCGTATTTTGTTGGGATCATAAGGATGAAAAACTTAAAATAGGTCACTATGTATCAATCGCAAAGGGAGTTACGTTTATTTTGGGCGGCAATCATGTTCACAGCGGAATAACAACATATCCTGTAAAGGTTAAATTATTAGGGAAAACGGCTGAGGCTCAAACCAAAGGCCAAATAACTGTGGGGGATGATGTATGGATTGGGCAAAATGCAACGATAATGTCCGGGGTTACAATCGGGCAGGGAGCCGTAATCGGAGCTGAAGCAGTCGTTTCAAAGGATGTCCCAGCCTACGCCATAGTGGTTGGAAACCCTGCCCGCGTGGTCAAGCGCCGCTTCTCGACTGGGGCAATCGAGAAATTCGCTCGAGTCAACTATGAAAAAATACTTCCTTCAGATTTGCTGTCTCTCGGTGAAGATTTGTACCACCCTGAAGGTCATCCCAAGTTTGATTACTGTCTCAAAACACTCCAACAACTCTCGTTAGATGCTCCTGGTAACTTTCGAAATAACTGATTAAAGTTATAATAAATAATAGTATCTTCTGTGAAGTTTTTGCATGCGGTACCGTCAAGCGTTCCATCAACTGGAGGTGTAATTAATGTTGACCCTTGTGTAAGTTGTGAAAGACATCGTCAAATTGAGAAAAATAATTGATCGGGAATTGTTTCAGGGGCCACACGAGTCTATTTTGGTTATGCCAAGCGGGATTGGGACAAGGCAGGCCGTTCTCCCCATGATCCGGTTGATTTTCAATGGGCTGTGAAATATCCCTGTTTTTCAATTCACTTGTTATGAGCGAATTGGTTCTGGGTTTTCACTTTCATTGTCTGGTGTAGGGAAATAATCAGTGTCCGGGAACAGATGAAAGGAATCATTCTAGCCGGCGGTAAAGGCACGAGGTTGTATCCATTGACTCAGGTTGCCAGCAAACAACTTCAGGCGGTTTATGATAAACCGATGATCTATTACCCCCTTACCTCTCTCATAGAGAACGGGGTGCATGAATTTTGCCTAATATCCTCCCCAGAGGATTTGCCACGTTTTGAGCAACTGTTCAGGGATGGTCGCCAGTGGGGTATTTCAATCGAGTACCGTGAACAACCCAACCCCGAAGGTATCGCCCAGGCGTTTCTGATAGCGGATACATTCATAGGAAATGACCCCGTCACACTCGTTTTGGGGGATAATATGTTTTATGGGCCTGATGCTTTTGTAAATGCATTCGAGAAGTTCGAGGGAGGTGCCACTATTTTTGCATATCGTGTGAATCATCCTGAGCAATATGGTGTCGTGGAGTTTGACAAGAAGGGTCGGGCGGTTTCGTTGGAGGAAAAGCCGGTGCACCCTAAGAGTCATTTCGTGGTGCCTGGAATTTACCTGTACGACAATCAAGTGGTTCAGATTGTACAAAACCTCAAGCCGTCAAAGCGGGGCGAGCTGGAGATTACAGATGTAAACACCGCCTATCTCAGTATGGATCAGTTGCAGGTTCATACTCTTGAGAGGGGTTTTGGATGGTTGGATTCAGGAACGAGTCAGAGCCTCCATGAGGCTGCGGCATTTGTGCAAACGGTTGAGAAACGGCAAGGTATCAAGATCGGTTGCCCGGAGGAGGCTGCATGGCGAAGGGGATTCATTAATGCGGCACAAATCGATGTATTGATTTCGCAGATGCCATCTTGTGATTACAGGGACTATCTGAGGAGTTTGCGCGATGAGAGGGTTGCGGTTGATGCAAATTAGTCATGGACAGTGAATTAGGCAATGAAGGCATGCGTCTTTTGGTCACTGGTGGTGCAGGGTTTATTGGAAGCAATGTAGTCCACGCCCTGCTGCCTCGACCAGAGGTGAATCGGCTTGTGGTACTGGATTGTCTCACCTATGCCGGGCATCAGGCGAACTTGGCGGGGGCAGAAGAGCACTCGAAATACGCCTTCGCCAAGGTGGATTTGCGAGACCGGAATGCTGTATCTCAACTCATCCAAGAGGAGGCGATCAGCCATGTGATGCATTTGGCTGCTGAATCGCACGTGGATCGGTCGATTTCAAGCCCAAGCGCATTTGTGGAAACCAACGTAATGGGTACCTTTAACCTCTTGGAGGCATGCCGTGAATTTTGGGCGAACGAAAGGTCCGGATGTCGTTTTTTGCATGTGTCTACCGACGAGGTCTTTGGAAGCTTGGGGGAAACGGGAGTCTTTTCAGAAACCAGTCCATATCAACCTAATTCACCCTATTCCGCCAGCAAGGCTGGCGCGGATCATTTGGTTCGTGCCTACTATCACACCTACGGTTTTCCAGCTGTCATCACCAACAGCTCAAACAACTACGGCCCATTTCAATTTCCAGAAAAATTGATTCCACAAACTATTCACCGAGCTGCCTCAGGACAGTCGATCCCTGTTTATGGTGATGGAACCAACGTGCGAGACTGGTTGTATGTGAACGATCATGTTGAGGCCCTCTGGCTCGGACTTACGAGGGGCGAGTCTGGAGTATCATACAATATTGGTGGCGATAACGAATGGCCCAATCTGCACGTGGTAGAGATGATCTGTGACATGTTAGATAAGCACCTTCAACGGCCTGATAGAACTGCTCGTGGGCTTATCACTTTTGTGAAGGATCGTCAGGGGCACGATTTGCGTTATGCCGTTGACGCGCGAAAAATTCGTCGTGAGTTGGGATGGAAACCCGCACATGACTTCGAGACGGCACTGGAGATGACAGTGGACTGGTATCTGTCCAATCGGGATTGGGTGGAGACCGTAATCTCATGAACAAGGTTCTTCTATTGGGTGCATCGGGTTACATGGGAGGGGCATTCAAAGCGGAATTGGCCCGGCGAAATTTTCAGATGTTAACGCCGACTCGTGCTCAGATGAACTACTGCGATTTTGACGTACTGCACCGTTACATCCGAGAATTGGGAGGGGTTGATTTTCTGATAAATGCCGCTGGCTTTACGGGGAAGCCCAATGTCGAACGGTGTGAAGTAAAGCGTGAGGAAACATTAAAGGGCAATCTGCTGTTGCCCCAGATGCTTTCGCACCTGGCGGCAGCGGAAAATTTCCGTTGGCTACAAATAGGCACAGGATGCGTTTACAATGGAGACAATGACGGTATGGGCTTCACGGAAGAGGATGAGCCTAATTTTTCATTTAAATACAACAACAGTAGTTTCTATAGTGGTGTTAAAGCGGTGGCCGAAGCTTGCTTGAGGAACGATCCCAGCTGCTATGTGGTCCGGTTGCGTATCCCTTTTGATAAGCATGACAACCCTCGAAACTATATCACCAAACTGCTCACATACCCGAGAATTTACGACAATATAAACTCGATTTCGCATATTGGTGATTTTGTTCGAACCAGCTTGGATTTATATGAAAGGGATTGCCCCACCGGCATCTACAACATCACCAACGAAGGTGGAATATCCACCCGTGAGGTGGTCAAATTGATTACGGAAATCCTCAAACCGAACCGGCAGTTCGATTATTTTGCCAACGACGAAGATTTTTACCGCATTGCCAAGACGCCACGCTCCAACTGCGTGCTAAATGTAAATAAACTTGCATCTCTGGGTTTCCCGATGCGGCCAGTACGCCAAGCGCTTCGAGAAACCCTCGAGAATTGGGTGCCTGCTCTGGGGTCTGGATCTTAAAGGGAGCGAATATGAAAAAGCGACCAGTTTTAGCAAGAGGTTTATCAACAGCGAGATACGAGACTATTGTATAAAATATAAATCAAAGAATTATGGTTTCAAAAGGACGCTTGATCCTATTATATAGTAGCTCGCTGTGACCGTCGGCACATGTCCAATCCTTTCGTTTTTCTTGGCCCAAATCCCGCATTTTGTACTTCTATTGTGAAGTTTCTTCACTAGTCAATTTTGATGTTGACTAAGTTAAATTTTTCAACAAGCGTCCCGTTTGTAATATGAAATGTGTAATTCTTGCGGGGGGATTAGGGACACGCATTAGTGAAGAATCTCACCTGAAACCTAAGCCGATGATAGAAGTTGGCGGACTTCCAATTCTTTGGCATATCATGAAGATTTATGGTGCCCAAGGCATTTGTGAATTTGTAATATGCTGCGGTTACAAAGGTTACCTAATTAAGGAATACTTCGCAAATTACTTTCTTCATATGTCCGATGTGACTTTCGATATGTCCAACAACAAAATGGAAGTCCATCATCAGCATGCCGAACCATGGAAAGTTACGCTGGTCGATACAGGAGAAAAGACTCAAACCGGGGGGCGGATTAAGCGGGTTAGGGAGTACCTAGATGAGCCATTTTGTCTTACCTACGGTGATGGGGTTAGTGACATTGATGTTACCCAGTTGATTGCCTTTCATCAAAAACAACAAACCTATGCTACCGTCACGGCAGTTCGCCCTACCGGCCGATTTGGCACAATTTCGATTTCAGGGGACAGAGTGAAGAATTTTAAGGAAAAGCCAAAGACGGATGGGCGATGGATTAGTGGCGGGTTTTTTGTATGTGAGCCGGAAGTAATCGATTTCATTGATAACGATGAATCTATCTTTGAGCGGGATCCACTGGGGCGACTCGTGGCGGATAATCAACTCTCGGTGTGGAAACACAAAGGGTTTTGGTCGACAATGGATACGATGCGTGAAAGGCATTACTTGGAGCAACTTTGGAAGAGGGAAGAAGCTCCTTGGAAAGTATGGTAGTGATCGAATTTTGGAAAAACCGGAGGGTTTTGATCACTGGGCATACAGGATTCAAGGGTAGTTGGCTTTTATTGCTTCTTCATCAACTGGGGGCCGAGGTGTTTGGATATGCTTTGAAGCCAGACACAACACCGTCATTGTTTCAAGAGGCTGAATTGTCAGGTTATTGCCGTACTGATATTGCTGATGTTCAGGACTTTTCCAGGATCAAGAAATGCGTACTTTCTGTTCAACCGCATGTTATTTTCCACCTTGCTGCTCAATCGTTAGTCCGTCGTTCCTATAGCGAACCATTGGACACTTGGAGGACGAACGTGTTGGGTACGGCAAACCTTTTGGAATCATTGAAACTTCTAAAGAACCGTTGCACTGGGGTCATCGTAACAACCGATAAGGTATACGAAAACCGGGAATGGCACTACGCCTACCGTGAATCGGATACTATCGGGGGACACGATCCGTATAGCGCCAGCAAAGCTGCAGCTGAACTGGCTCTCGCGAGTTGGCGAAGTTCGTTCTTTAACATGTCTGGCTCCAAGGTGCGTCTGGCTTCTGCTCGCGCCGGTAACGTGATCGGAGGCGGAGACTGGTCTAAAGACCGGATCGTCCCCGATATGGTCCGGCATCTGAACGATGAAACTGCGATCCCTGTTCGAAACCCAAATGCGATGCGCCCTTGGCAGCATGTGCTTGAACCGTTGAAAGGGTATTTGCTTTTGGCAGAGCTGCTTTACAATAGCGATAATGCTGAGCTACAGAGTGCGTTCAATTTTGGGCCTGGTTCCAACTCCATTCGGACGGTTAGGAATTTGGTCGAAGAAGGATTGAAACACTGGTCCGGTCGATGGGCCAATTTAGCTCAGATAAATGCCCCGCACGAAGCAGAAGTTCTCAAGTTAACAAGCGCCAAGGCGCGATCTTTGCTGGGGTGGAAACCCCGATGGGATTTTGAGCAGGCGGTAAGGTATACGATCGACTGGTATCGTCGTAGTAATAGAGGTGAATTTGCGATCGAGTTGATGAAGGAACAGATTGATGACTACCTTTCTTCAGAAGTAGCATGAATAATCTGAGCGATTTTGAGATTCGCGAGGAGATTCTTAATCTCACACGGGAATATAGTCGGCGTAAACATCATCAGCATGTGCCCGGATATTTAAGTAAATCCAATTCCTTCACCCCAGGGGGTTCATGGGTACCTTATGCGGCTCGCACTTTCTCCGATGAGGAGGTGGTTTCGGCGGTTGGTTCTACCCTGGACTTCTGGCTGACACTGGGTTCCGAGGGTAAAGCGATGGAACGGGAACTTGCGGATTTTTTAGGTGTTCGCTCGAGTTTGCTGGTAAATTCCGGTTCCTCGGCCAATCTTATTGCGTTAAGTTCATTAACATCGCCCTCGATAGCGTCAGATAGACGATTAAATCCAGGAGATGAGGTCATCACATGTGCCGCAGGATTTCCGACTACCGTTGCTCCCATTATCCAAAACGGTTGTGTGCCGGTCTTCTTGGACAATGATCCATTAACCGGGAATATTGATGTATCTTTACTAGAGGAGGCTTATGTAGAAGGGAAGACCAAGGCCGTAATGCTGGCTCACGCATTGGGTAATCCTTTTGATTTATCATCAATTATACAATTCTGTAAAAATAAAAACATTTGGCTGGTAGAAGATAACTGTGATGCATTGGGTTCAAGTTATAGTATGCCTAATGAGTTGGCAAAACAACTTAGTTTCGTAGTGAATTCTCCCAACCTGCATCCAGAAAAAGACTTGGTCAGCCGCTGGACTGGTACCTGGGGAGATCTTTCTACTCAGTCCTTCTATCCTCCCCACCAGTTGACAATGGGAGAAGGGGGGGCTGTAAATATTTCTGGTTCCGCCAAACTCAGGAGACCTGCGGAAAGCTTTCGTGATTGGGGGCGGGACTGTTGGTGTCCCAGCGGTAGAGACAACACCTGTGGTAAACGATTCGAATGGCAGTTTGGGGAATTACCCGCAGGGTATGATCATAAGTATGTTTATACCCATTTCGGTTACAACCTTAAGCCATTGGACATTCAAGCGGCTATTGGCCGGGTGCAGTTAAAGCGCCTTCCGGACTTCATCGAAGCCAGAAAGCGTAACTGGAATTATCTGAGGGCTTGCCTTGACGAATGGAGCGAGTTTTTTGAGTTTTCATTACCAACTCATGCCACCCAATGGACATCTGACGGGTTTTCATGGGATGATTCTGGGTGTCGTGTGAACTGTAGCTGGTTTGGTTTTATGCTATTGGTAAAACCTTCAGCACCCTTTAGCCATAGTGATCTGGCCCATTATCTAAACCGGCATAAAATAGGTAGTCGGATGATCTTTGGCGGTAATCTGTTAAGGCAGCCAGTATTCGTTGAATTAAGTAACAGCCGTCCGGAAAGATTCAGAGTGATGGGGACTATGCGAGGGGCGGACAAACTTATGAGTCGAGCTTTATTTCTGGGAACCTACCCAGGACTCACGCAAAGCATGATTGATTACGAGATCGAAATCATCAATGAGTTCCTTAATAAGAAATGAAAGTTTTGACTCACTCAATTCCAAGCCCGTTGTTTATTCTCGAGATGGCCAACAACCATATGGGGCGGCCTAATCATGGAATCAGAGTGATTCGGGAGTTCGGTGAAGTTTGTAACAAATATCCTTTCCGTTTTGCTTTCAAGCTTCAATACCGGGAATTGGACACATTCATCCACCCCTCAATGAAAAACCGCATGGATCTGAAGTATATCAAACGTTTTTCCGAGACGCATCTATCCCGGATGGAATTTGATAAACTGATCGAGGAAATTCGGGCTAACGGTTTTATGGCTGTGTGCACTCCTTTCGATGAATCTTCTGTGGATGTGATAGAGCAGCAGAATCTTGACGTTATCAAAATTGCCAGTTGTTCCCTCACGGATTGGCCCCTGCTGGAGAGAGTGGTGCAAACCGATAAGCCTATCATTGCTTCAACTGCGGGTTCCACGCTGAAACAAATCGACCAGGTAATTAGTTTTCTGCAGCATCGTCAAATGGATTTCGGGATTATGCATTGTGTAGGCGAATATCCCACGCCGGATGAGAATATGCATCTTTCTCAAATTGATCTTTTGAGCAAGAGGTATCCTGATGTGAGGATCGGATTTTCCTCCCATGAGGACCCAAACAATACAGATATGGTTAAAGTCGCGGTAGCCAAAGGAGTGGATCTTTTTGAACGGCATGTCGGAATACCCACTAACGAATTCAAGTTAAACGCCTACTCATGTTCGCCTTCCCAGTATGAGTCGTTCCTTGAGGCGGCCGAGTATATCTGGAACGTTTGCGGCGAGGGTAAGAAAAGACTCCCGGTCAACGAAAAAGAACAAGCAAGCCTGAGATCTTTGAGACGCGGCGTCTATGCACGGCGGAGAATCAATATCGGAGAATTTATTACCGTTAACGATGTTTATTATGCCTTTCCTCCTCATGAAAACCAGATTACCGCCAATGAGTGGTCCAAATACGCTGACTGCCGGAGCATTCAGGAAATTGATCAAGATGGGAGTCTGAATCGTGAAAACTGCGAGTTCACCAATACTCGGGAACAGGTTCTTGCCATCGTCGAGAAAGTCAAAGACTTCCTCGAAGGAACCCAGGTGGTGATTCCGGGAAGCGCCGATCTGGAGATTTCACACCACTACGGGCTTGAACGGTTTGGCGAAGTAGGATTGACGATGATCACGGTCGTCAACCGGGGCTACTGTAAAAAATTGCTGGTTTGCTTACCAGGCCAGGAGCATCCTGAACAATTTCACAGGCAAAAGGAGGAAACCTTCCACATCATCCACGGGAAATTAAAACTGACCCTTGACGGGGCTAGTAAAACCTACGTCCCCGGCGATGTGATTACCATCGAGCCTGAAACAAGACACGCGTTTCGTTCGGCAACCGGTGCTGTGATTGAAGAGATCTCTTCAACTCATTTCGAGAAAGACTCTTTTTATACAGATTCAAGTATCATGGAAAACAAGCAGCGAAAAACGATGCTGACCTACTGGATGAGCGCATGAAGCTTTCCGATTATGTGATCGATGTTATTGCCAATGAAGGGGTGAAACATGTGTTCATGCTCCCCGGCGGTGGTGCTATGCATCTTAATGATTCCCTGGGCAGCTCAGTGCGGCTGGAATATATCTGCAACCTGCATGAGCAGGCCTGTTCGATTGCGGCGGAAGCCTACGGACAATATACCAACAATCTGGGCGTCTGCATGGTCACCACCGGTCCGGGGAGCACCAACGCTATCACCGGCGTGGCGGCTGGCTGGATGGACTCGACCCCGATGTTGGTTGTGTCCGGTCAGGTAAAACGTGCGGATCTTTGTCACGGCAAAGGAACTCGACAGATCGGATTTCAGGAAATTAACATTGTTCCCGTCGTTCAGTCCATAACCAAATATGCCGTCACGGTGACGGAACCTGAATCCATACGCTATCACCTTGAGAAGTCCATTTGGCTTGCACAAAATGGGAGGCCGGGTCCCTCGTGGATAGATATTCCCCTGGATGTGCAGGCTGCGGAGGTGCAACCGAATCAGATGTCGGGTTTTAAACCGGAGGCAGAAAACCTTGTTCCGCAACTCGACCGGGAGAAGTTAAAAGCCAAAGTAGCGGAAACGTTGAAGCTACTAACACGGGCGGAGCGACCGGTGATTTTAGTGGGCAATGGAGTCCGGCTGTCCAGAGCAGAAAGGCCGTTCATGCATCTGGCCCGCCGTTTGAACATACCCGTCCTGACCACATGGAAGGCCTTGGATCTCGTCACTGAGGATGATCCACTGTTCATCGGCCGTCCCGGCGCGGTGGGGCAGCGTTACGCGAACCTGGCTCAACAGAACTCGGACTGGTTGCTTATGCTCGGAGCCCGCATGGATACCGGGCAAACTGCCTATATGCAGCAATACTTGGCGAGAAATGCGAAGAAGATCATGGTTGATATCGACTTGAATGAAATCAATAAGATGGACAATCTGATCGACGTGCGCTGTACTTTCGATGCCGGAGAGTTTATAAGGGAAATGGAACATCACCTTAATGAAAATCCAATAGAGATTGAAAACTGGACGCAATGGTGGGATCAATGCCATTCTTGGAAAGAGCAGTTTCCAATGGTGCTGCAAGAATATCGGGATTATATGGACGGTGTTAGTGTCTACGTTCTGGTTGATGTTCTTTCAGAAATAATGGAGAACGGTGATTTGTTTATACCAGGCAGTTCTGGTGCCTGCAGTGAAGTAAGTATGCAGACTTTCAAAGCTAAAAAAGGAGTTAGGGTTTACAACAGCGAGGGAATGGGGCCAATGGGATTCGGAATCTCTGCGGCATTAGGAGGATGTATCGCTTCTGGTGGCAGTCGGACAATTTGCATAGAGGGGGATGGCGGGTTTGCAATGAATACCCAGGAACTGGAAACGATCTGCAGGCTTAAGCTGCCAATAATATTTTTTGTTTTGAATAACAAAGGTTATGCCTCAATTCGTTCTACACAAAAAAAATATTTCAATAGGCGTTATTATGGTTCGAGTCAAGAAGGAGGTTTATCACTGCCTAATCTACAATCAATTGCTAATGCTTATGGGATAGACTTTTTAGAATTGAAATCGCAAGATGAAATCAAATCTATCGTTGGTGATTGCATTAATTTAAATAAACCAATTATTTGCGGGGTTAAAGTAAGTGAAAAGCAAGTTACTAGACCGAGAGTGACCAGTCGTCAGAAGAAAAATGGGGAGATGGAGACAGCTCCAATGGAAAAAATGTGGCCGAAACGATGACCGAACTAGCTAAAATTAGCATTATAACTCCTAACTATAACGGAGACAAATATTTAAATAAGTGTATAGAAAATGTTTTAAAACAAACATATCAAAATATAGAACTGATTATAGTAGATGATAGGTCTACCGATAAAAGTTCAATTATAATAAAAAAGTTTTGTGAAAAAGACATTAGAGTGAAATTTATTATTTCAAAAGAAAAAGGAGGACCTGCAAAAGCAAGAAACATTGGTATAAAGAACTCTACAGGAAAACTTATATTTTTTTTAGATAGTGATGATTTTATTTCAGATGATTGCTTGAATGAATTGTACTTTTTTTACAAGAAATATAATGCAAATCTTATAGTAGGTAACTTTAAAAAAATAAGTACAAAACATTCAGGAAACAATTTAGATAACAAATTAACAAAAAGTATTTTGTTAGACAGGGATGAGATTGGCGGTTATGTTAGGTTATACCTGAGTAAGCCAAACAGATATGCATTATTTACTCATTGCTGGGGAAGGCTATTTGAATTGGATATCATTAAAAGAAATAATATTCAATTCGATGAAAACCTTCATACTTTTGAAGATGTAAAATTTAACTTCGAGTATTTATGCCATGTGAATAAACTTTATTTTGTAAATAAGCCTATTTACAATCATTTGATCCATGATGATTACAATAGTTCCTCACTTAATATGTGGGGCAACCCGGCAATATTATTTGGTTATCAACAAGCCTTGAAAGAAGCAAATAATTATTTAAAGAGTTTTATTGATGTTGATGATTTGAGATGTGAACTAGGACATGCTTACACGGTTTATACCATAATACAATTGATACGACTCTGTGGTCAATTGAATGTATATAATTATAAAATAATTTACGGATACATCAAAATATTTATTAAAAATTCAGAAATTAAAACTAGCATAAAATACTATCGCCCGTCTAAAGGTGATAGCAGGGTTATTCCAAAGTTGATAAGATTAAATCTAATAAGTTTATTAATATGTATTTGCAATTATAAAGCTAAAAAGAGATATAGAAAATATTAGTTTAAAATTAACAAAGAAAATATTTATATAAACGATGTGTTTTTTCATTGAGTATGCGCAAAACATTAGATGTCTAGTAGGTGCTATATTTGATTAAGAGTTTACGATGAAACACGGTAAAGGCAAAGGTACCTACAAATAAATATAAGAATTAAAAATTATGATAAATAGCAGTAAACAATTTAGATCGTACACAAAGAAAACCTTTATAGAAAAAATAAAAGATGATGATTTGCCGGTAATAATTTACGGTGTAGGTGCAACCGGCCAAGTGTTATACCATGCATGTATAGAATCTGGTATTGAAGTGCAATCTTTTTGTGATAATAATATCATTAAATGTGGAAAAACTTTGTACGGCAAAGAAATAATACATTTAAATAATATAAAGAAAATATATCAAGAAGCTAATTGGCTTGTTTCAGCGGCAGATATAAATGAAATAAGTGACCAATTGTGTTATGCAGGTTACGTCCAGTCTAGTATTTATAGTGCAGTTCATCTATTAAAAGATTATAATATAAAAGAATTTGATAAATTTGTGGGATATAACGCCACCGACGTAGTTTCGGGTTTTGTTGAATTTGCAGTCAATTGTACGATTCAATGTCAGGAAAGTTACAGTAATGCAAAAAAGATATTTATACGAAGCGTTGATATTGTTGTTACTGAAAAATGTTCACTAAAATGTGTAGATTGTTCGAATTTAATGCAATATTTTGAACGCCCGGTTAATTATGCCCACGATGAAATGACTGAAGCAGTAAAACTTTTATTAGATTTTACTGATGAAATTCATGAATTTAGAGTTATAGGAGGTGAGCCACTGATGAACAAGGAAGTTTATTCGCTTATTGATGTTCTGTGTAAATCTGAGAAAGTGACAAGAGTCGCTGTATATACCAATGGTACAATAATACCCAAAACACATCAATTAAATGCTTTAAAACATGAAAAGATTTTTTTGATGATTACTGATTATACTAGGTGTGGAACCGCCAATGATGATTACACGATTAATAAAGTCACTAGGTTTAAACCAATCACAGATGCATTAGAGAATTTGTGTAAGCAAAATAAAATAGATTATCGGCGTCATCCACCTGAAAATTGGACAGATTGCGGTAAAATAATTGATTTTAATCGCAGCGTGGAAGAAAACAAAGAAGTATTTAGGACTTGTTGTTGTAAGAATTTAATAACGCTATCAAGAAATGAGTTACATAGATGCCCTTTTTCTGCGCAAATAACTAGGTTAGATGTATGTAACTTCAAAGATGACTATATAAATTTACAGGATTTAAAGATCAAGCACAAAATGCAATCATTTTTAAATGATAAAGAATACTTAGAAGCTTGTGGTTATTGCCCCGGCAGAAGGCTTTCCGATCCGCAGATAACCCCGGCAATTCAATCACAAAAAACGTTAAATTATGACAGGATGAGTTCGACAATAAATGAATATAAAATATAGGAATGTGAACATAAAAGTATATGAACTACGATATTATGCAATAAATCTTAAAAGACATATAATATATAAAATAACATAATTATAACATAATTGCTCTGGAAGAAATATCAATGAAAAAAATATTATTTATAGTTCCGATGCACATTACAATGGAATCCTTTGTAAATCCATCTAATAATACTAGGAGATATCGTAAAAAGGATGGTAAATACTATAACAGTCTTAGGACAGACTTGCCGCTTGGTCCATTGTCTATGAGTGGTTATCTCAAATCTTTTATGGATATAGAGGTCAAATTAATAGATTTCAATGTGGAATTAAGCCATTCGTCGGATTTTCCTTATTTGAGCTTTTATGATTATTGTGTACAATTTCTATCTAACATAGACTGGCAGCCCGATTTTGTCGGAGTTTCATCTTTGTTTGCTCCTTCGTTTGATAATTTTATGGATTGTGGGCGTGCCTCAAAAAATCTTTGGCCACAATCGTTTGTGATTGGTGGAGGCAATATTCCTACAAATGATTTCCTATATATATATAAAGAGTTAAAGTGTACATACTTTGATGCGCTTTGTTATGGCGAGGGAGAAAAGCCTTTAAAAGATTTGTTATTAACAGATGACAAACAAAAACTATTACATCAATCGGACAGTTGGATAACAGCAACAAAAATAAACAATAAAGAAAATTTTTTGCCGAAACATGATTTTATAGAAAACTTAGATGAAATTCCATTTTTCGACTATAATCTTAGCGATATCAAACGGCAGGGTATTGATCCCGTTTCAACGTCCTTTCATAGTGTGCAGAATAATTTTGGATTTCACATAATGACCTCCAGAGGTTGTCCATATCATTGTACTTTTTGTGCATCTTGGCAAACTCATGGCAGAAAAATGCGTTATTATAGTGTAGATAGAGTCAAGGAAGATTTAACGAGATTGAAAAATGAATATGGGGCAAAGCAAATTGTATTTCAAGATGATCATTTTATGGGTGATGTTAATCGAGTATATAAAATTCTAAAAATTGTAGGTAATTTGAAACTCGATTCTATTTATCCGAATGGTTTGACCCTTTTCGCTTTAAAACGACCAATGCTAGAAGCGTTTTATGCCGCTGGTGTTAGGCATCTTGTGCTGCCCATAGAATCTGGGAGCGCGAAAGTGTTAAAAGAGCAAATGAAAAAACCTTTAAAAATAGATATATCAGAGCGAGTTGCTGATGATTGTCGAGACTTGGGTATTTATACGAATGCGAACATTATGATTGGAATGCCAGGAGAGACAAAGGAGGATATAGAGGAATCACGAAATAATTTAAAGAAAATAAAATCAAATTGGTTTAATATTGCATGTGCAAGTCCATTAGTGGGTAGTGAGATGTATGATATTGCCAAAGATAATAAATACATAGATGATGTAACTAGGGGTGCAGATTATCATTTTGCTGTAATACAAACAGATGACTGGACACCTGATTATATACAAAAAATGCAATACATCATGAATTTAGAACTAAATTTTGTTTATAATAACGATATGCAGATAGGGGATTATGAAACTGCACTAATTGGCTTTAATAATGTAATTAAGGTGCGCTTTGACCATGCATTTGCACATTATTATGCTGCAAAATGCTATTATAAACTAGGAGATGATGATAAATATGTGATACATAAAGATAAATTTTTTGTTTGTTCTAGAACAAAATTTTGGCAGGGGCACATCGACTATTTTAAAATAGATGAAAATCTACCAGAAGTGCAAACTAAATTTAGAAATACCTGATTATAAGGAAATTAATGCTTTGTGATAAAATGCGATTGTGAAATAATAGTAAATTAATTCGTGTAAAAACAAAATATTTGATGTTATTCCGATAAGAGGAAACATAATAAAATATATAATATGTCGAAAAATAAAAATTCATAATATTTTACTACAAAGGCATGAACTTAACACATTTTATAGATAAGAACTCGAGGCTTAAGGTTATCAGATTTAAATAAACAGTAACCCACTAGTGTCCGGTTTAAAACCCCGGTAAATAGGGGCTATTATTGATGTTGGGGT
>JACKQG010003394.1_pt1 | contig 19618 bp, 20 predicted proteins | sample 8237621 | NCBI WGS metagenome assembly JACKQG01 (sample SAMN15677084, study PRJNA649215) | marine metagenome | biome: marine; feature: Black Sea; material: saline water; isolation source: suspended particulate matter (SPM) from the Black Sea western gyre | collected 2013-06-09/2013-06-10 | depth... | reverse complement strand
AAGACTTAAACTTGCAGGAACACTTCTAAACATAAGTGCAGAAGATTTTGATTTTAGTAATAAAGCTGATGAAAACCTAGAATGTCAATACTCAGGAGATGATATTCAAATTGGTTTTAACTCAAAGTTTTTGATTGAAATGTTAAATAATTTAGATTCCGATATGATTACTCTTTCAATGTCTCATCCTAATAGAGCTGGAATTATTAGACCTTTAATTGATAGTGGGGAATCTAAGGAGTCAATCACAATGTTAGTAATGCCTGTAATGTTAAATGATAATGACTAGTCAGCAGATTCTTTAACTCCTTCAGGTGATTTTTTGTAAACTCCGTCTTTTAACTTTTCTCTAATAGAAGCAAAAGCATCAAGTGTCTCATTAATATCATTTTCATTATGGGAAGAGGTTGGAATAAGCCTAAGTAAAATAATTCCTTTAGGAACAACGGGATATACTACTATTGAACAAAAGATTTGATAATTTTCACGCAAATCCCTAACTAGAGCAAACGCCTCTGGTATACTTCCTTCAAGATATACTGGTGTTACGCAACTTTGAGTTGAACCAATATCAAAACCTCTTTCTTTTAAACCAGATTGAAGTTTATTGACATTTTCCCATAATTTATTTTTTAACTCAGGTTTAGTTTTAAGCAACTCTAATCTTTTAAGAGCACCAATAACAAGTTGAACCTGAAGAGATTTAGCAAATACCTGTGAACGCATATTGTATCTTAGATAACCAATTATTTCATTATCACCAGAAATAAAAGCACCAGTAGAAGCCATTGATTTAGCAAAAGTTGCAAAGTAGACATCAATCTGATCCTGAACACCTTGTTCTTCTCCAGTTCCAGCACCAGTCTTTCCAAGAGTACCAAAACCATGAGCATCATCTACTAGTAGTCTAAAATTAAATTTTTTCTTCATTTGAACAATTTCCTTAAGCTTACCTTGTTCTCCTCTCATACCAAAAACACCTTCTGAAATAACCAATATACCACCTCCTGTTTGTTCAGCCATTTTAGTTGCTCTTTCAAGGTTTTTTTCAAGACTTTTCATGTCATTATGTTGATATGTAAACCTTTTACCCATGTGAAGTCTTACACCGTCTATAACGCATGCATGAGCATCAATATCATAAACAATTATATCATTCTTTGAAACCAGAGAATCTATTGTTGAAAGAATACCTTGATAACCAAAATTTAAAAGATAAGCTGACTCCTTTGAAGTGAAAGCTGCTAATTCAGCTTCTAGTTTCTCATGAAATTCAGTATGACCTGACATTAAACGTGCTCCCATAGGATATGCACTTCCATGATCCCTAGCAGCCTCAGCGTCAATTTTTCTAACCTCAGGATGATTAGCAAGACCTAAGTAATCATTTACACTCCATGTAATAACTTCTTTACCATTAAATTTCATTCTATTAGATATTGGTCCTTGCAGTTTTGGGAAAGCAAAATAGCCTTCAGCTAATGAAGCCCACTTTCCTAAGGGACCTTTATTTTTATATATTTTTTCAAATAAATCTTGCATAATTTTTAAATGTAATTAATAGAGTTTTTCTTAGGTTGATAGAAAGTACTATCGTAAAATCCTTGATTGTTCATCCATTCATCTGAATAAATCTTACTTAGGTATCTTGAGCCATGATCAGGAAATACAATCACAACAACACTATCTTCATTAAATTCATTTTCTTCATTAAGGATATGCGTAGCTTGAAATGCTGCCCCTGAGGTATAACCAACAAATAATCCTTCATTTAAAGTAATTTCTCTAGCCATATGAGCACTATCTGAATCCTTCACTTTAACAAACTTATCAATAATTTTGAAATCAGTTGTTGAAGGAACTATATTTTTACCTAAGCCCTCAATTCTATATGAATAAATTTCATTAGGGTCTATTTCACCTGTTTCATGATATTTTTTTAGTATTGATCCATATGCATCAACTCCAATTATTTTGACATTACTGTTTTTCTCTTTCAAAAAGCGGCCTATTCCTGATATAGTTCCTCCAGTTCCACTACAGGCAATTAGATGAGTAATTTTTCCATTAGTTTGATTCCATATTTCGGGCCCTGTACTTTGATAGTGAGCCTCAACGTTTAACTCATTAAAATATTGATTAATATATACCGAATCTTTAATCTCATTATTCAGTCTCTTAGCAACTTCATAATATGATCTAGGGTCATCAGAAGGTACATTTGAAGGACAAACATATATTTCTGCACCTAAACATTTCATCATATTAATTTTATCCTTAGAAGCTTTTGAGCTAACTGCTAGAATACATTTATACCCTTTCAAAAGAGAAACCATTGCGACGCTAAAACCAGTATTACCAGATGTGGTTTCAATTATTGTACTTCCATTTTTTAATAAACCTTTCTTCTCGGCTTCATTTAAAATATGAAGGGCAATCCTATCCTTATTTGAATGTCCTGGATTAAAGGCTTCATATTTTGTAAAATAAGAGCCAGGAAAATTTTTAGTTACTTTGTTTAATTTAATTAAAGGTGTATTACCAATAAGTTCCAGTATGTTATTGAAAGATCTATTGTCTTTTAACATTTTTTCATTTTGATAAGCAACAAATTTAAGTAAAAAAACTAGTAATCACATGAAAAGTTTCCAATTGGGGAACCATCTGGAATCTTTGTTTTTTCAATTGGTTTATATTTATCTGGATTAATTAAGAATCCATCAATTTTATTTATCAAAAAACGATTGTAATTATTAGATTTAGTAGATAAATTATTCATGATATCCATAATACTTGCAAGGATTATGGACTTTGATAAATCATTTGTTCTTGAGTTGTTAAAAGCCATAAAAAGATGATCTATATAAAGTGAGGTAGTGTTTTTATTAACTGATTCCTCGTAAGTACTCAATTTTTTATTATCAAAAATTGATTTACTTATTTCAGCTAAATAATCTTCAAGAGTTAAAATGTCATCTCCAAATATATTTTGTTGATTGATTCTATTAATTCTCTCGGCGTTTAACAGAAAAGTTAGAGTATGATTAATTAAAGAACTTGAAGTATTTATATAGTCAAAAGTAACACCAGTATTAGACACAAAGTTTTCTCTTGTTCTAGGATTTCTAAATGATCTGGGAGATAAAATATCAATTAAATTATTAGGTAAAACAAGGTTCTTTGGTTTTAAAACATTTAATAAAGATTCAAGGGATTTCCTTTGAAGTTTACTATCAACAAACTTTACTTTATCATTATTTTTGTTTTTGACAAAATAAAGATAATCTACTCCTCCAATAGCTTTTGCAGAAGCTTCAATTTGATACCTATGTAACATATAAATCGGCACTAAAATATCTTCTATTCTATCATAAGGTTCTCCATCAACAAGATTATCTAAATCAATATTTTTTAGAGCTAAATCACGAACTTTCAAAAGTTTATTTAATTCTTTATATGGAAGTTCTCCATTATCCCATAAGTGTGAAAATGGATTAGCGCTTCCAACAGGTCTTGAATCTGAGTCACTTAAAAAATATAAGCCATTTTTTTCAGCTTCATTAATAATTTTATCTAGCTCATAATTTTCATTTTTTGTATTTGGAAAATCCCTGTAAGCATATTCTACACTTACTTTATCCCAGTCACCTATATTTTCTGAATATGCATCAGCTATACTAATTTTACCATCTACTAAATCTATTTTTGGATGAGGATAATCCATAACTGATGATCTATTGTTAGCACTAGATATGTAATTATGAGCAAATCCTAGAGTGTGTCCAATTTCATGTGCTGATAGCTGCCTAATTCTATCAAGAGAAGTCTTTTTAATCAGAGACTTGTTTTGAATATCATTAGGATTATCAACTAGGCCACTTAATATCATATAATCTTGTCTAACCCTAAGACTTCCTAGACTAACTTGACCTTTAATAATTTCACCAGTTCTAGGATCAACTATACTTGCACCATAACTCCAGCCTCTTGTTGATCTATGTATCCACTGAATTAAATTATATCTAACATCCATTGGATCAGCATCTTCAGGTAAAACTTCAATTCTAAAAGCATTTTTATAACCTGCACTTTCAAATGCTTGATTCCACCAATTACCCCCCTCAATTAATGCTGTTTTAACTGGTTCTGGAGTTCCATTAGCAATGTAGTAAATTATTGGCTCTACAGGTTCACTCATTTCATCATTAGGATTCTTTTTATTTAACCTGTGCCTAACTATAAATCTTTGTTCTAGTTTTTCATCTATAGGAGTAGAATAATCGAAAACTATAAAGGGATTACTCCCGCTTCTTGGATCAAATTTTCTTTTATTATAATTATCATCCGGTAGTTTAACGAAAGAATGATGTTGATTAACCGTAAGGTTAGAAGCTGTTGGGGTTACACTTCTAACTAGATTTCCTGAAGGATTGCCTGTGAATGTAAGTAAAACATCAAACTCAATATTTTTCGGAAAAGCCTTTGTCCTGTCAAGATCAATAGCTGACATAGATTTATTAAGACTATATGAACCAGAATTTGAGTATCTTAATCTTTGAGATACTCCATGAGCATCATTTAATAAAAAAGGTGTTAAATCAATTTTATAAGAGTCAGTCAATTTTTCAACTATCTCAAATCCAAATAAAACAGATCTAGCAAATGCTTCCTCTACAGCTTTATTTTCAAGCTCATTAGATGAATTAGACACATATCTTAAGTTAGGCTGAATTAATAAAATTTTATTACCTCTTTTAGTAAAATAAACAATTCTAGAATTCCCAAGTTGCCCCCTATCTAGTCCCAAATCATTATTACCAACTCCTCTACTTAAGGAATTTATATAAAGAAATTCATTGTCAAGATTATCAATTTCAAGAATTATTTTACCAGAATCATCATTATAAGAAAAGTCCATAAAACCCTGATAATCTGTTTCTTGTGAAAAAGAAAAGTACGAAACTAAAATAAATGACAAAAGAAATTTTTTCATGGCTAATTTTTTTAGAAATATAATTTTTTTTTTCGAATTCATATAACTAATTTCAGACATGTTTTCAAAGGAAAATATTAAAGTAGTGAAAAAACGTATTGATACGTTGAGGGGGTATCTTTGACGTAGATTCAAAAAAAGAGATTCTTAATAGTCTTGAAATAGAATCTTCCTCTCCTAACTTTTGGACAAAACCAAAAAAAGCTGAACAAACTTTAAAAAAAATTCAAAGTTTAAAAAAACAGTTATCTGAATTATTAAATCTTAATAATTTATATGATGATGTAATAGTTCTAAGTGAATTCCTGTTAAATAAGGAAGTTACTGAAGCAGAAGTAAACGAGTCTTTTGATAAGTTACTTCAAGCAGTTGAAGACATGGAATTCAAGATGATGTTGAATAAGAAAGAGGATAAAATGAGTGCAATACTTCAAATAACTGCAGGTGCAGGTGGAACAGAATCCTGTGATTGGGCTGAAATGCTAATGAGAATGTATTTAATGTGGGGTGAAAAAAATAATTTCAAGATCAAAGAACTAAATAATCAATCTGGAGATGTTGCTGGAATTAAGACCGCAACTATTCAAATTGATGGTGAATATGCATTTGGTTGGCTAAAAGGTGAAAACGGAGTACATAGACTTGTAAGAATATCTCCTTTCGATAGTAATGCTAAAAGACATACATCATTTGCTTCAATTTATGTATACCCTCTAGTTGACGATACTATTGAAGTTGTTATTAATGGGTCAGACTTGACATGGGATACAATGAGATCTGGTGGTGCCGGTGGTCAAAGTGTAAATAAGATTGAGACAGCTGTAAGATTAAAGCATAAGCCAACCGGAATTACTATAGAAAATTCTGAAACAAGATCTCAACTAGATAATAAAGAAAAAGCTTTAATGCTATTAAAATCTCAGCTATACGAAATTGAAATACAAAAAAATAATGAAGAAAAAAAGAAGATTGAAGATTCAAAAAAGAAAATTGAGTGGGGCTCACAAATAAGGAACTATGTTCTCCATCCTTATAAAATTGTAAAGGACGTTAGAACAGGATTTGAATCAGGAAATACTGAGAATATTTTGAACGGAGAGATAAATGATTTCCTTAAATCTTTTTTATTAAATCGTTAAATAATTAGAAATAACATTGATTTATTGAAATATTAGAGTAAATTCGCTAAAATTATTAAAAAATTAAAATATGAGTACAGGATTAGTAAAATTCTTCAACGAGGCCAAAGGATATGGTTTTATTAAAGAAGATGATAACGATACAGAACATTTCGTTCATGTTTCAGGTCTTATTGACAGGATAGCAGAGGGAGATAAAGTAGAATTTGAATTAAAAGAAGGTAATAAAGGTTTAAATGCCATTAACGTAAAAGTTATTTAATTTCCCCCTATTACAAAATAAAAAAGCCCTATAAGGGCTTTTTTTTTGCTTTAAAACTAGTTATTAAATTAACTAGAATGGTATATCATCATCTTCATCTTTATTTCTAGGTTCACTAAAATCACTTAGTTTGTTTTCAGGATTAAGTTTTGACTGGAACTCAAATGGTGAGTCAAAACCACCAAGATCTTCAAATTTACCAAGATTAGGAATAAACTTAAGCTTTATTGAATCCAATGCTCCATTTCTATGTTTAGCTACAATAAATTCTCCTTGTCCGTCAGAAGGAGTCTTCATATCATCATCCCATTCTGAAATACCATAGTATTCAGGCCTGTAGAGAAAAGAAACAATATCTGCATCTTGTTCAATTGCACCAGACTCTCTTAGATCGGATAAAATTGGTCTTTTTGTACCACCTCTAGTTTCAACAGCTCTTGAAAGCTGAGATAAAGCAATAACAGGAATATCAAGTTCTTTAGCTAAAGCTTTTAGATTCCTTGAGATTGTTGAAATTTCCTGTTCTCTGTTACCAGCCTTATTGGAAGAACCTATATTCATTAACTGCAAATAATCAATGATTATAAGCTTAATTCCATGAGATGAAGATAGTCTTCTTGCTTTAGCTCTTAATTCAAAAATTGTTAAAGACGGACTATCATCTATAAATAATGGTGATGATTCAAGATCAGAAACTTTAATATTTAATTGTTGCCATTCATGATCAGCTAGTTTACCTGTTCTAAGTTTATCTGATGTTAATCCTGTTTCTGATGAAATTAATCTTGTAATAAGCTGAACTGATGACATTTCAAGTGAAAAGAAGGCAACAGGTATTTTTTGTTGAACAGAAATATTTCTTGCCATTGAAAGTGCTAATGCAGTTTTTCCCATACCAGGTCTTGCTGCAATTATAACAAGATCACTTGGTTGCCATCCAGATGTTAGTTTGTCAAGCTTTTCAAAACCTGTTGAAACTCCACTAAGACCCTCTTGTTTTGCAATTTCTTCAATCCTAGCTTTTGCTCTAATAACAAGATTTTGAGCAGATTCAGTTGATGTTTTAATATTTCCCTGTGCTACATCATATAATTTAGATTCAGCTTCGTCTAAAAGATCCATCACATCAGTACTTTCATTGTATGACTTCTGAATAATTTCATTAGAAATTGTAATTAATTTTCTTTGAATATATTTTTGAATTATAATTCTAGAATGAAATTCAATATGAGCAGAAGATGAAACTTTTTGAGAAAGACTGATCAAATAAAAGTCCCCTCCTGCTGGTTCAAAATTTTTATTCTTTTTTAAATCTGCAGAAACAGTTAACAAGTCAATTGGCTCGGATTCTCTAAATAGTCTCTCTATTGATTCATAAATTAGCTGATGGGACCTTTTATAAAAAACTTCTGGTGATAAAAGTTCAATTATTTCATTCACGCCCTTTTCATCAATAAGCATAGCTCCTAATACAGCTTCTTCTAGGTCAATTGCTTGAGGTGGAATTCTACCATCAGACAAATTTATGATAGCTTGATTTTCAGTTTCATAAATTTTAAGGGGGTTCCTTTTTTCCATTTAGTAAATGTATGGAAAAGGATTATTTTAAAATCACATTTGACATGCGATATTAATTTAAAGTTTAAACAAATTTTTTGTTAACAACTAAATAATTTTGTTAATACTGATATTAAACTTTAAAGTTTCCAATTTTAGTAAACTTTTTTCTTCTAGATTTTATCATATTATCTTTTGATAATGATCTTATTTTTTTGGTAAAATATATTATGTTTTCTTTAACAGAATTATATGCTTCAGAAGGATTATAATGGGCACCACCAAGAGGTTCATTAATAATTTTATCAATTAATTTATTTTTAAGCATATCTTTTGCGGTAAGCTTTAAAGCTTCAGCAGCTTCCTCTTTATAATCCCAGCTTCTCCAAAGAATAGATGAACATGATTCAGGAGAAATAACAGAGTACCAAGTATTTTCAAGCATTAATATTTTATCTCCAACACCAATTCCTAATGCTCCTCCAGAGGCACCTTCTCCAATCACTATACATATTATTGGAACCTTAATATTCATCATTTCATAAATATTTCTTGCAATCGCCTCACCTTGACCCCTTTCTTCTGCTTCTAGTCCAGGAAAAGCACCAGGAGTATCAATTAACGTAACAATTGGAATATTAAATTTTTCAGCTTGTTTCATTAATCTGAGAGCCTTCCTGTATCCTTCTGGGTTAGACATACCAAAATTTCTATATTGCCTAGTCTTTGTATTGTATCCCTTTTGGGTTCCTATAAACATATATGATTGATCGTCTATTTTACCTAAACCACCTATCATAGCTTTATCATCACCAACATTTCTATCACCATGTAATTCAAGGAATGATTCTCCACAAATATTGTTAATATAATCTAAAGTATATGGTCTGTTAGGATGGCGTGATAGTTGAACTTTTTGCCAAGCTGAAAGATTTCCGTAAACATCCTTTTTGGTATCAGCTAATTTTTTTTGAAGAAGATTGTAAGTCTTAGTTATATCAACGTCACTTTCATTTTCAATAGACTTGCACTTATCAATTTGATCTAAAATTTCTTTAATAGGAACTTCAAATTCTAAAAACTCCATAGCTAAAATTTATGTAAATATAGTTTAATTATATAATCTATCTAATTGCTTTTTTTAATAAAATAAGAGCTATTGTAAGAAAGACAATAAGTATTCCCCAAGAAGCTAAAGCTGGAGAAAAATAAGATTTTATAACTAGTACGCTGAAAATTTTATCCAAAAATATAAACAAGAAACCTAAGGAAACTCCAATTGCTAGATTAGCTCCAGTCCCTCCCCTTTTCTTAAATGATGAGACTGATATAGCTATCAAGGTTAATATAAAACAAGATAATGGAATTGTATATCTTTTATGGCGAACGAGCAAGTGTGAATTAATTAATGGAGAGCCTGCCCTTCTTTCATATCTAATTAACTCATTTAACTCAAAAAAATTTAAAGTTTCTGCAACATAATTTAATGGTGCTAAATCATCAATATCAAAATCTAAAATAGTATCCTTTCTAGTGACTTTATTTAAAATTTCTTGATCATTAATAATTGTTCTTTTAAGATAATTTGTTAATCTAAAAATAGAATCATCCCATCTAATAGTAGTTGCTGATATCTTATGTTTTAATTCATTTCCATCAAAATTTTCAAGTGTAAAATTTATCCCTCTTTTTCTGCTAGGGTCATAAGAGCTAACATATATATATTCATTTACATTAATTTGCTTGAACAGCCTAGATGTGTTTCTTTTTTCCTCAGACTTAACATATTCCGAAATAAATTCATTAAAATTTAGATTAGATTTAGGCACAATAAACATACCTGAAAAAAGTGCAAATGAAACAATTATAGATGCTGAGATAAAAAATGGTTTGGTAAATCTTTGAAAAGAAAGACCAGAAGATAAGATGGCGGTAATTTCAGTATTATTAGCTAATCTAGATGTAAAGAATATAACCGCTAAAAAAAGAAATACAGGATAAAGTTGACTTCCAAAATACCATATAAAGTCAATATAATAACTTATTATCAAATCACCTGGAACTTCATTTTCTCTAAACTTATCGATCTTTTCTGCAAAATCTACCATTATTCCAATAGGAATAAATAAGCCAAACATTACAAAAAAGGTAGTTAGATATTGTTTGATTATATACTTATCTATAATCTTCATTAATCAAAATTAGTAAAGTAATTAACATCATAAATGAATTGTTAATTATTTCTATCAAATTAATGATAAAAAGAAATTAAAGTGTTTTGTTTCTCATATGTTTAATCATACATTTACGAACTAATGTATGAAGAGTTAAATAAGTTAATTCCACAAGTACGAAGGGATATTTTAAGAATGGTTCACGCAGTAAATTCAGGTCACCCAGGTGGTTCACTTGGTTGTGTTGAATATTTTGTTACACTTTACAAAACGATTCTTGAGGTTGAAAGCAATAGTAATCAAAATGATATGTTCATTCTATCTAATGGTCATATTTCACCAGTTTATTACAGCACTCTAGCTAGAAGTGGTTATTTTGATATAAAGGAATTGGATACCTTCAGAAAAATAAACTCTAGACTTCAAGGTCACCCTACTAACCATGATGGTTTACCTGGAATAAATATTTCTTCTGGTTCACTTGGTCAAGGTGTTTCTGTTGGATTGGGTATAGCTCTTTCTAAAAAATTAAATAATGACCCCTCCATTGTATATGTTTTAACTGGAGATGGTGAACTTCAAGAAGGTCAAAACTGGGAAGCATTTATGTATGCATCAGCAAATAAAGTCGATAATATAATAGTAACTGTTGACTGCAATGGACAACAAATAGATGGATCAACCGATGATGTACTAAATATTGGAGATCTAAAACAAAAATTTGAATCATTTGGCTGGAAAGTTCTTGAAGTTGAAGAAGGAAACTCTCTTGATAAAATTCATGAAGCATTAACTACTGCAAAAGAAAATTCTAAAAAAGGAAAACCTACAGTAATTTTAATGAAAACTATTATGGGTAATGGTGTTGACTTTATGATGCATACGCATAAATGGCATGGAGTAGCACCAAATGATGATCAACTAAAGATTGCACTTAATCAAAATCCTGAAACTTTAGGTGACTATTAATATGGAAAATTATATAAATCACGGAGATAAAGATACAAGGTCTGGTTTTGGAGAAGGTCTTACAGAACTTGGAAGATCTAATGAAAATATTGTAGCATTATGTGCTGATCTTACCGGTTCATTAAAAATGAATGAATTTGCAAAAGAAAAACCTGAAAGATTTTTTCAAACAGGAATTGCAGAAGCAAATATGATTGGACTTGCAGCTGGACTTGCAACTGGCGGAAAAATTCCTTACACAGGAACATTTGCAAACTTTTCAACAGGTAGAGTATATGATCAAATAAGACAATCAATTGCATATTCAAATAAAAATGTCAAAATATGCGCTTCTCATGCAGGTATAACCTTAGGAGAAGATGGTGCTACTCATCAAATACTGGAAGACATTGGATTAATGAAAATGCTTCCTGGAATGACTGTAATTAACACCTGTGATTTTAATCAAACTAAGTCTGCTACCATTGAAATTTCTAATTATGATGGTCCAGTTTATTTAAGATTTGGTAGGCCAAAAGTTGCAAACTTTACAGATGTATCTAAAAAGTTTGAAATAGGAAAAGGTTTAAAGTTGAAAGTAGGCTCCGATGTTACAATTGTAGCTACAGGTCATCTTGTTTGGGAAGCTTTAAAAGCATCAGAGAATTTATCGGAAAAAGGAATAAATTCTGAAATAATAAATATCCACACAATTAAACCTTTAGATGAAGAAATTATTTTAGAATCAGTTTCTAAAACTGGTTGCCTTGTTTCTGCAGAGGAACATAATATTTATGGCGGATTAGGTGAAAGTATCTCTAGATTATTAGCTACAAAAATGCCAACTCCTCAAGAGTTTGTGGGTACTAAGGATACCTTTGGTGAATCAGGTACACCAAAGCAACTTATGGATAAATATGGGTTGAATAGTTCTTCAATTTGTGAGTCCGTAATTAATGTTCTTAAAAGGAAATAATAGATGGCACACTAATTGCTCTTAAATTAGTATGAGATATATAATTATTTTAATAATACTTTTTTCTACTAATTTAGTTGCCCAAGGTAATTTAGGGGTAAACTTTGGTCTAAATGATGACAACTTTGGAGCTATAGAGAATATCAAGAATAAAATTGATAACTATGATCTTGATATCAAAAATTCTACAGGATTTCATTTTGGAGTATTTACTGAAATTGATTTAATTACTTTCTACATTAGACCTGAAGTAAATCTTATTTTTTCTAAATCAAAAAATGCATCTGCTTTTGAAGGAAATTCTATATTAAATCAATCAATTAATATAGCAGAGCATTCTTATAAATCAACTGAGATTCAAGTGCCTATTATATTTGGATACAAAGTTTTAGGTCCAATAAGCGTTTTTGCAGGTCCTTCATTCAAATATAGCCTTTCAAACTCTAGCAACTTTGATTTAGAAGATATCAAAGACAAGTATACATTAAGTTTACTTATTGGATCTAGAGTTAAATTCAGATCTTTAAGTCTTGGATTGAGATATGAAAGAGGACTTAACAACAGGGAAATTCTAATTATAAATGCTAATGGTGTTGAACTTGATGACGCAAATGTTGACTTAACAACCAATAAATTATCATTAAATCTTTCTTATGATATACCCTATGGTTTATTTAAGAAAAAAAATAACTAGTTATCTGGGTCTAAATAGTCAGGAATTCCATCATTATTAGAATCATCTATAATAGAATCATTGTTCTTATCAATTTCATTTTTTGTAAGTACACCATCACCATCATCGTCAACATCATACATATTCCATAAATTATCGCCATCGGTGTCATCTCCAAATGGATTATTATCGCCATCAATGTCTTCAAAAATTGATAAAATACCATCATTATCATGGTCTGTATCAGTATAAGTCATTAGTTTAACAGCAAAAATTAAAGGTGAATATTCAGGTATACTTCCTGAGCTTGAATTATCAAAATAGCCAATTCCTGAGGGGATAAAAAACAAACCAACACCAAAAGAACTATAATCAATTATTCCATTTGAGTTTTCAGAATATTTACCTGTTCGAAGTTCTGATACACCTTCTCTAAAACCTTGAAGTGTATTAGCTAAATCTATCCAAACAGGAAACTTACGATTATCAAATGAACTTCCATCAATTAGTTTTCCATCATAAGCAACATAAACAGAGTCGACAACTGAAGGTTGTCTGTTAGAACCTTCTCTAGCAATAATATAATATAAATTGTGAGATATTATTTGACCATCAGCATCTACAACGTCAACTGTCTTAATACTTACCTGTTCAAATAGAGATAGTCTTGATGAATCATCAGTAATTGTATCAAGTTTGATATCAACATCAGATTCATTATTGAAATCTTCATAATTGTATGTATGAGTTTTTAAGTATGTTTCAAGGAGATCTTGATCAACTAATACTTGCTCACTGTAATCTCTAGCAGTATATGTGGGAGTAGAATCGTCATCTTTATTACACTGAATAAAGAATAATAAAACAGGAAATAGAAAAAATAATTTTTTCTTCATAATTTAGTGCGAAGATACAATAATACTTTATTTATTTAAAAGAGTATTCTTATGAAAAAACTTAGTATTCAAAACTTAATTTTAGATAATAGTGATATTGAAAATAAAATTCAAAGAATTGGATTACAAATATTGGAAGACAACATAGAGAAATCTAAAATTATATTCTTTGGCATCTCAGATAATGGTAAATTAATTGCAAAAAAACTAATAGTTCACTTAAATAAGATATCTAAGTTAGAAGTAGAATTGATTAAAGTTACTATTGAGAATAATTCTGTTTTATATGACAAGAAGTTTTCAATTAAAAATGAATCCGTAATTATCGTTGGAGATGTTTCACATTCTGGAAAAACAATACAATTAGTCATTAGCAACCTTATTCAATATAACCCATTAAAAATAAAAACTTCTGTCATTGTAAATAGAGATCATGCATTATTTCCTGTAAAGATTGATTATGCCGGACTAAGCTTATCGACATCAGTAAATGAACATGTAGACATGATAATTGATAAAAAAAAGAATCTTAGGGTATACTTAAGCTAATTTACTAGCTATTAATTTTACAATTTCAGTAGGTTCTAAATTATCTGTTACAATCTTAATCTTTGACTTTTCATAGTAATAATTTCTCTCAAATAAATGTTTTGTAATAAACTCCTTCAATTTATACTCATCAGTTAAATGTGAAATTATAGGACGATTATCAATACTATCCTTCAACCTATTAACTAATACATCAATATTAGCTTTAAGATAAATCGAAGTTGAATTTGGAGATTCATTGATTATTTCAAAATTATTTTGAAAGCAAGGAGTTCCTCCTCCAGTAGATATTATCTTATTGTCCTTAAGTAAAGAAATTTCCTTTAGATATTTATTCTCAATTTTTCTAAAGTAAACTTCATTATTTTGATTAAAAATTTTAGACACCTTTTTACCTTCTTTTGCTTCAATATATTCATCTAGATCATAGAAATTAAAACCATTGATTTGAGATAATAATTTACCAACAACAGATTTACCTGCACCCATATAACCAATTAAAAAAATAGTATTCAACATTTTATTTTATCTAACAAATTTATAATAAAAAAGATCATTGCATAATCAATATTTCAATGTATATTTGACCTCTTTTTCAGACCTGGTAGCTCAGTTGGTAGAGCATCTCCCTTTTAAGGAGAGGGTCCTGGGTTCGAGCCCCAGCCAGGTCACTACCCATTATATTTATTGCCTACGTGGTGAAATTGGTATACACGCTACCTTGAGGGGGTAGTCAGCTTATGCTGGTGGAGGTTCGAGTCCTCTCGTAGGCACTTTAACTTTTTTAATTAGTATAATTTTATTTTTTAGTAAATAAGCTTTTAATACCAGAAAATATTCCTTTTGATTTAGTTTCTTTTTCCTTAACAGGTTTTTTCTCTTCAATAACCTCTTTAACTGGTTTTTCCTCTATAACAACCTCTTTAACTGATTTTTCCTCTACAACAACCTCTTTAACTGATTTTTCCTCTTTGATATTTTTATCAACTTTTGGAGTTGATTCAATATTCTCTGTTAAAGAATCTTGCTTAGGTTGATTAGCTTGATATTCTTTTAGCATTTTTTCTTCCATTTCTTTACCTTTCTTAAAAACAAAAGTTTTTTCCAAATTTCTATTAAATAAGTCAGAATCAAATTCCCCTCCCTCTTTCTTTAGATTATGCCATTCTCCATTCTCATAAATTTCAATATCAAGATTATTTATACTTAAAGGACTAAAAGTAGCATACCATTCAGAAGGATCAGCTCCTTTAGATTTACCGATTTCTGCCATTTTATCCCATAACAAAGGATTAACTTTTGATTTGTGCTTATATTTTGCAAATGTCACAAATAGGGAGTTTAGATTTGTTATAAATCTTGCACATCCAATATACTTTTCAAATTCTTCAGGAGTATTTAGATCAAACTCTTTTTTTCCATCGTTAAATCTTTTAAAAGCAGAATGTTCCCATTTAGAATTTTTGGTGAACCAAAGACCTGGTTTTTTTACTTTCAGCATCTTCTCTGTTTGAGATGTATATAGCTTTCCTACTTTAAAAATTTCAATTAAATGAGAAAGAGATGTATAGTGATAAATTAAAGTTTTTTCCATTTTTCAAAGATATGAATTGATTTACTCTTTTTACTTATTTTTGTAATATGAAATCAATCTTCGATAAAGTTTCAAATGATTGTAGCAAACTAGTAATAAAGAGATATAGTACATCTTTTTATTTTTCAAGCAGCCTACTTTCTAAGTCAATAAGACAAGATATATTTAATATATATGGTTTTGTTAGACTAGCCGATGAAATAGTAGACACATTTCATGAATATCCTAAAAAAGAATTATTAGAAGATTTTGAAAGTGAGTTGTGGAGAAGTCTTGATAATAAAATTAGTTTAAATCCTATACTTAATTCATTTCAACATACAGTTAATAAATATTCAATTTCAAAAGATCTGATAAGCTCTTTTTTAGATAGTATGAAAATGGATTTAGAAAAAAAAGAATACAATAGTGTTGAAGAATATAAAAAATATATATACGGGTCTGCTGATGTAGTTGGTTTAATGTGTTTAAAAGTATTTGTGAGAGGTTCTGAAGACTCTTATGATGATCTTAGTCCATTTGCCATTTCATTAGGCTCTGCATTTCAAAAAGTTAATTTTTTAAGAGATTTAAAAGATGATTCTAATATTTTAAGCCGAGTTTACTTTCCAAATGTTGATATGGATAATTTTAATGAAAAAACAAAAAAAGAAATTATCTTAGAAATTGATAAAGACTTTGCAAATGCAGTTAAAGGCATAGACAAACTCCCAAAAAATTCAAAATTTGCAGTTTATATTGCTTACAGGTATTACAATAAACTACTAAAAAAATTAAAACGCACACCCTCTGAAAATATTGTTAAAAAAAGAATTAGAATCCATAATCTCACAAAGTTTATTGTAATTGCACGTTCTTATGTTAAATATCAATTAAATCTAATTCAATGGATATAATTTTTTGGATAATTACAGTAATTGGAACTTTTATAGTTACTGAATTTACTGCTTGGTTTAATCACAAGTATTTAATGCATGGCCCTCTTTGGATTTTACATAGAGATCATCACAAAAAGGATCATAACTCGTGGTTTGAAAGAAATGATTTATTCTTTTTTTTCTATGCCTTCTTAAGCTTCATTTTTGTCGTACTATGGGGTCAAGGTTTTTGGCTAGGACTTCCAATAGCTATTGGGATTGGACTATATGGGCTTGCATACTTTATAGTTCATGATATATTTATACACCAAAGATTCAAAATATTTAGAAATATCGATAATAAATATGCTAGAGGTCTTAGAAGAGCACATAAAATTCATCACAAAAACATAGATAAAAATGGAGGAGAATGTTTTGGAATGTTAATTGTTCCAAAAAAATACTTCAAATAGTTACTCTTTCATCCAATTATAAGCAAAATCACAATAACTACTATCGGAATTAACATTTACATATGTCTCTTGGATTTTTTCTTCCATCCACTTTTTGATAGTTTTCAATTGTTTATCAGTTAAAGCTAGTTCTTTAATTTTTACATAATCTTTTGAAAAATCAGCCTTATGCTCATCAAATCTATTTGTAATTTTTAAAATTTTATACTTGGATACGCTATTATCAGAGTTGTCTAAAAGTGGCATACTCATCTGATTGTCATCTAAATCTTTAACCTGAGAGTATAATAGAGGATCCATCTTTGTAAGCTCAAATCTAGTATCGTTAGTACTTGGATTAATAAGAACACCTCCATTTAATCTAGTCTCCCTCTCATCAGAAAATCTAAGAGCAGCATCCGAAAATGTAATCTCACCATCTGAAATTCTTTCTCTTAAATTATCAATTTTCTCTTTAGCAGATCTCAATTCATCATCTGAAATTTTTGGTATTAAAAGAATATGTCTAATATCAATTTCTTGACCTCTAATTTTATCTACCGCTAGAATGTGCCATCCAAAATCTGTTTTAAATGGTTGTGATATTTCACCTTCTCGAAGACTAAAGGCTACATCCCTAAATTCTTTTGTCATTCTAGGTTTTTTTCTATTTAAAGTATATTTACCGCCTTTACTTCTTGACCCTGGATCTTGAGAATACAAAAGTGCTTTTGAGGCGAAACTCATTCCACCCTCTAGAATATCTTCTCTAAAAAGCTTGAGTTGATCTACAATTCTTTGATTTTCTTCTTCAGAAACTTTTGGCTCAATAACTATTTGAGCTATTTCAAGTTCTGTTCCAAAAATAGGTAAATCAATTACAGGAATACTCTGGAAGAATTGATTTACCTATTTTTGGAACAGAACATAGGTAAATCAATTACAGGAATACTCTGGAAGAATTGTCTAACTTCTTCTGGAGTAATTTCAACTTTTTCGACAATTGATTCTTGCATCATTTCCGAAAGTCTTTGAGTCTTATTAATCTCAAATAGTTCATCCCTGAAAGAAATTTCATCTCTTTTTTTGTAGAATTCTAAAACTTTTTCAATTCCACCTAGTTGTTCAGTAAAATATTCAAGCTGTCTATCAACGTAGTCATATATTTCATTATCAGAAAGTTCAAGACTATCTTGAATAGCATGATGTGCATAAAGCTTGTCCTCCATTAATTTTCCAAGAAGTTGACATTTTGAAATACCTCTAGTAGTTATACCTTGAGATTCCATATCAATCAATACCTTATCTATATCTGAATCGAGTATGATAAAATCTCCAACTACAGAAGATATTCCATCAATTTTAATTTTTTCTTGAGAAAATGATATCTGAAAAATTAAAACTAAAAACAGACTATTTAAAAATCTCATATTTCCTTGATTTAAGTGCATCATTTAGAATTTCTTTATTTAAACTTTGTAGTAATTGTAATTTCCTTTGATTTATAATTGTTGACTTTATTCTGTCGTAAAGATAAGATATTGGAGGAATATTTCCAGATTTAAGTATATCCTTAACAATAAAGAAATTGATATATTGTGAATCTTCAACTGTGAACAATCTGTTTTTGCTTAAATAAGTAGATTTATTCTGTTGATTAATAAATTGAATTGAAGAAATAACGTCTCTTTCTGTAAACCAAATTGAATCATTTAATTTTAAATCTGCAAATTGAAAATTTAGTGAATCTAAAAAAGATCTATCATCATCATTGATTCTTACTATAGACCTTCTAATTCTAGTAATATTTATATTATCACTAGGGACCTTTACATATCTATATTTAACTAGATTTTCATTTAATTTGAAATTAGTGTTATTTTGTTCATAAAAGGAATCTATCTGAGAAGTTGATACTATAGAATCAATTCTTGTGTTTACCATTAAGTCTTTGTAAGAATTAATATATAAGTCTACTTTATAGTTATTAACTAACTCATCTATTTCATTCTTTTTTGATTGTGAAAGGTTTACCAGTGAAAGATCATAAAGAATTTTTTCTTTTGCCCAAGATTCAACAAAATTCATAAACTTTTTTATACTATCTTCTTCGGAAGTAAAATTTGGTAAATCATTTACATATAAAAAGTCTTCACCTGCTCTAGCTATTAGATCATTTGTTCTTTTGTTTGATAAATTACTACATCCTGTAGCTAGAAATATAAATAGTATTATAGAAAAAAACTTCTTCAAAGATTATTATTTTGGAGGACTATAGTTAGGAGCTTCCTTAGTAATATAAACGTTATGAGGATGACTCTCTCTAATTCCGGAACCAGTGATTTTTACAAATTTTGATGATTTTTTTAATGTTTCAATGTTTTTAGAGCCACAATAACCCATACCTGATCGAAGACCACCAACAAACTGATGAATACTCTCGTTAAGTTGACCTTTATATGGTACTCTTCCAACAATTCCCTCAGGAACCAGTTTTCTTTCATCTGCTTCATCGGACTGAAAATACCTATCCCTGCTTCCCTTTTGC
>JACKQG010003393.1_pt1 | contig 19619 bp, 25 predicted proteins | sample 8237621 | NCBI WGS metagenome assembly JACKQG01 (sample SAMN15677084, study PRJNA649215) | marine metagenome | biome: marine; feature: Black Sea; material: saline water; isolation source: suspended particulate matter (SPM) from the Black Sea western gyre | collected 2013-06-09/2013-06-10 | depth... | reverse complement strand
CTGATTGCGGGAAACATGACTGAAAGCAAAAGCAGGAAAGTCGTCACCATGATGAGATAGGTGTGCTGATGCCGTTTGTGGTAGTCCAGGTTTTTGGTGACGAGCAGAGCCCCTGTTCCCAGAAGACACCAGACTGCCTGACGTTTGAGGAAGTAATAGGAGTCGTTGTATTTTTCCATCGCATACACCGCGCTGGAACTGAAAACCATAACGATACCCACCAGAACCAGAACGGCTACGGTGATGCCCAATAACGAATCTGAATGTTTTGCCTGAGACGCTGCCAAAATTCATTACCCTTCCAGGTTTTTAACGATGGTTTTAAATCGGGTCCCGCGATCCGCATAGTCCTTAAACATGTCAAAGCTGGAACAGGCGGGGGAAAGGAGGACGATATCCCCATCCCCGGCCTTTGCTCTGGCCAGACCCACAGCCTCTTCCATGCTGTCACTTTCTTCGTAACCGAAGGAGCCGTTAAGAATTTCTTTGAATTTGTTACGGGTTTCTCCAATCAGAATCAGATGCTTAACCTTTTCTTTCATCAGATTTTTTAGTGGAGAAAAATCCGTGTCTTTGTCTTTTCCGCCGATGATGAGAATGATAGGGCGGTCGAAAGTGTTTAATGATTTACAAACAGAGCCCACGTTGGTTCCTTTGGAGTCGTTGACAAAATCAACACCGTTTAGGCTACGAACCCACTCCAGGCGATGCTCAAGGCTCGTGAAATTTTGCAATGCTCGTTCAATTGCATCCTGGGGTACGTTGAGAAGCAAGGCGACGGCGATGGCAGGGAGGATGTTCTCGACCTGCCATTGCATTCCTCTGGACAGCGACTCAAGGGATAGCACTTCCATCTCGCTATTTTTCAGTCGGGCGATGATCTTGTTGCCACGCAGAAAGATTCCTTTTTCCAATTCAACTTGAGTGCTGAATAAAATGCGCTCTGCCGGGCAGTCTTTTCCCAGGTCACGAGTATTAGGGTCATCCTGATTCAGTACCAAAAAATTATTCCGGGTTTGACGGGCAAAGATTTTTTTCTTCAACTCAACATAGGTTTGGAAATCTTTATGCCGATCCATATGATCAGGGCTTATGTTGAGAATGACGGCAACGACAGGGTGAAGCCCTGATGTGGCTTCCATTTGAAAACTGGAAATCTCAAGAATTCTGTAATCGGGATCACCCTGATCCAATAAAGAAATAAATGGAGTTCCCAGGTTTCCTCCTGCCTGTACCGTTTTTCCAGCCTGCGCAAAAATCTCAGCGGTCAAGCTGGTGCAGGTAGATTTGCCATTGGTTCCGGTGATGGCAATGATCGGAACGATATTGAATCTGTTCGCCAACTCAATTTCGCTGATGATTTCGATTCCCTTCCGACTTGCATCTTCAAGAAACGGCGAGTGAATATCCACCCCAGGACTCAACACCACTCCTTCGGCATCAGAAGGTGGCTCAGGGTTTTGGAAACGAATTTTCACATCTGCACACAATTGCTTCAAAGGTTCCAGCAATTGTTCGCGAGGCTTGCCGTCTGTCACCGTGACACAGGCTCCTTGTCTGGAAAGAAAATTAGCCACAGCAACGCCAGTTTGACCAAGCCCGACTACAGATAAGTTTTTATTTTTAAGTTCCATCTTTACCTTAGTTTCAGAGTGCTGAGACTGATCATGGCTAAAACCACGGCGACAATCCAAAACCGCACAATGACCTTGGGTTCTGACCAGCCCAGTTCCTCAAAATGGTGATGAAGCGGAGCCATTTTGAAAAAACGTTTTCCACCTGTGTATTTGAAATAACTGACTTGAATGATGACGGACAACGCTTCAATCACAAAAATGCCGCCAACAAGAATCAGCAAAAGCTCATGCTTGACGATCACCGCAATGGTCCCCAGCACCCCTCCCAGAGATAAAGACCCAACATCACCCATGAATATTTGGGCGGGGTAGGAGTTGTACCAAAGGAAACCCAGACTGGCTCCAAGAACGGCTGAACTGACGATCGCGATCTCCCCCGCATCTTTGATGTATTGAATGCGCAAGTATTCCGAAAAATTAAAATGACCAGAAATATAAACGATGCCGGTATAAGTGAATGTGGCGACGATGATGGGGCCGATGGCCAATCCATCGAGACCATCGGTCAGATTGACGGCATTGGAGGTCCCCACTATTATGAAAACAATAAATATCAGGTAGCCAAACCCAAGGTCAGGCTGAAAACTTTTAAAGAAGGGAACCGACAAGCGTGTGGCATATTCGGCCCGGGCCGGATCGAAATACAGCAGATAAATTCCAATAGCCAGACTCAATAATATCTGGAGCAAAATCTTTTCTTTTGCGGTGATGCCATCTCCTTTTCGTAATTTAAGGAAATCGTCCCACAATCCAATAGCTCCAAAGCCAATAGCCGCAAGGATAACAACCCAGATATAATGGTTGCTCAAATCAGCCCAAAGCAGAGTAGAGCCCAGGAAGGTAGCCAGGATAAGTAGCCCGCCCATGGTCGGAGTTCCAGACTTGGAACTGTGGTGTTGCGGGCCGTCACTGCGAATCTTTTCCCGTATCTGGAGTTTCTGCAAAATGCTAATCATCAGTTTCCCCAGAACCAGGCTCAACACCAGCGCCGTGATCCCAGCGTAAGCAGACCGGAAGGTGATGTACTTGAAGACATTGAGTATCGAATATTCCGAACTGAGCGGATAAAACACGTGATAGAACATTTTTTAATTCTTATTTTCCATGAAGATTTGTAATACTTTTTCCATTGCGGCTCCTCGCGAGCCTTTGAACATTACACAGTCGCCACTCACCGTTTCCTGAATTAAAAACTCCGCCGCTTCCTGATGGCCGGTGAATTCCAGGATTTGAATTTTCTCCCCTGCAAGAGTTCGAGCATTTTTTGCTGACAAGCTGGCCAGCTTTCCCACGGTGACCAGAATATTCGTTTGCGATGCGGCTATTTCTTCTCCCAACTTCTGATGGGCGGTTACAGACCGATCTCCCAATTCGAGCATGTCTCCGATTACAAATATCCGTCGGCCCTGGGTTTTAAAATTGCCCAGAGTTCTCAGGGCCTCGGTCATAGACCTGGGGTTGGCGTTGTAGGCATCGTTAATCAGGTCAATTTCTTTATGCCGGATCTGTTCGTTACGCTGGGACATGCGTTGATAGTTCTCCAGAGCGCGAGCCATGGCCCCTTCTTGAATCCCTAACGAATAACCGGTAGCCAGCGCAGCCAGTGCGTTATAAATGTTGCAGTAGCCTAGACAGGGAAGGCGAACGGAAAGAGTTTTATCAAAAAGGCTGACCTTGAATTGAAACCCGAGATTATCTCTGTTTTCTATTTCACTGGCCCGCACATCCGCAGGCTGGTCGATGCCAAAGGTGACGGTTCTGGCGCGAAGTGACCGGGCCAGTTCCAAAACCAGCGGGTCATCAGCATTAACAATGGCTGTGTCTTCTTCTGTCAACGCATCAAACAACTCACCTTTTGCAGACTGGATATCTTTCAGGCTCTTCAGTTTCACCAGATGCCCTTCGGAAATATTGGTGATCACACCAATGTCGGGTTGCGCGATTTCGGCTAGCTTTTTAATCTCACCGGCTGCACTCATTCCCAACTCAAGAACCCCCATATCATGGCAGGGCTCTCTCTTCAGAAGAGTCAGAGGCAGACCGATATGGTTATTCAGGTTGCCCTGTGTCTTCAGCGTCTTGAATTTAGTTCCTAATATAGAAGCGATCATTTCTTTAGTGGTCGATTTTCCGTTTGTGCCAGTAATGGCAACAACCTGAAACGGAAAGCGGTTTCTTTGAAAACGCGCTAAATCCTGCAAAGCCTTAAGCGTATCTTGCACATGGATTACAAAAGGCTTTTCTATGGCCTGATCAGGTTTGCTCGGCAGCTTTTCCGGGTTGGAGAGAATGATCCCGCTGATTTTTTTATCAATCACATCGGCGAGAAAGTCATGCCCATCAAACCGGTCTCCCTTAATGCAAACGAACAACTCCCCTTTCGAGACCGTTCTGGAATTTATGGAAACACCTCGAAATGAACAAGCGGGGTTCCCTTGCAGAAGTCGGCCTTCAATAGCATTGAGGCAATCTTGTGTTTGACCTTCCATTAATGGTTCCGTTTCCTTAACGCAGAACGGGCAACTTCCCGATCATCAAAGTGAATAGTTTTTGTTCCCAGAATCTGATAGTCCTCGTGGCCTTTGCCGGCTATGAGAACCAGATCATTTTTGCCGGCGAGATGAATGGCATATTCAATGGCCTCTTTCCGGTTGATGATTGCCGCATAATCGTGACCCTCGCAAGCAGAAGAAGGAACGCCTCGAAGAATCTCCTCAATGATCTGGGTCGGATCTTCTGTTCTGGGGTTGTCAGAGGTGATGATGGAAAAGTCTGCCTCATTTAAAACGGTTCTCCCCATAGCTTGCCTTTTCCCCTTGTCTCTGTCGCCGCCGCAACCGAAGACTACAAATAACTTTCCCTTGGTGAATGTTTTTGCCGCAGAGATAGCATTGGAAAGTGCGTCATCGGTATGCGCGTAATCCACCAGCACAGAAAAACCCTGATCGTTTTCAATTTTTTCAAACCGGCCTGGAATAGGCTGGATTTGTCGAAATACTTCCTGAATTCTTTCCAGGGAAATATCCTGAGCCATAGCTCCCGCAGCAGCAGAGAGGAGGTTGTGAACATTGTGTCGACCGAGAAGGTTGGAGTTAATTTCGCTGGTTCCAAAAGGGGTTTTTAAGGTGAACACGCAACCTGACTCTGTCAGTACAATATCTTCAGCCTTGAAATCCGCATTACTGTCAATGCCTGTGGTGAAAGAAGCTGTTTTAAATTCCTCAGCAAACTCACGCCCAACCGAATCGTCAATGTTAAAAATTTTTTGTTGAACACGGTTGTCCCGAAAAAGTTTTTTCTTGGCATTTTTGTAGCTTTCCATGTCGCCATGAAAATCCAGATGATCACGGCTCAGGTTGGTGAAAATCCCCACCTTGAAACACATGTTATGCACACGGCTCTGATGTAGAGCATGGGAAGAAACCTCGAGAAAACAATTTTCGACTTTATCCTCGATCATTTCATTCAGCATCCGATCCAGATCCAGAGACTCAGGCGTGGTGACAGGGGCCGGAAGTTTTTTATCTCCGTAGTGGTAGTTGATGGTGCCGATAACCCCCGTCCGCATTCCTTGCGCTCTAAATAAAGCTTCGAGAATATAAGACGTGGTGGTCTTCCCGTTAGTGCCGGTAATTCCTGTTAAGGCTATACGTTCTGAAGGGTGGCGATAAAAATTGGCACTCACGATAGAAAGTGCTTTGCGGGAATCTTCAACACACAAGGCTGTTACATCACGGGACCCCAGGTTGAATCCGTTTAGAGAATCGAGAGAAGTTTGGGTGATAAAGGCAGACGCTCCTTTGGCGATGGCATCTTTTATGAACACACCGCCATCCCAGTTTCCTCCAGGCACGGCAACGAACAAACTGTCCGGCCCGGATTTTCTGGAGTCGTAGACGATTTCGCGAATATTCCTGTCCATGGTCCCCAGAATGTTAGTAGCTGGTAACCCCAGTATTAAGCTCGAAAGTTTTTGTCCGCTCTGATCAGTCACGTTAAGGTAACCATTTTCAGGGAATGCTATCCAGTTTGTTGAACTTGCTGGTTCCATCAGGTTTGATCTAGAATGAAAACACGTTCTTTGCTTGACGGAACGTTTAAATAACGCAACGCCTTTTTTGCTATTTGCTGAAATACCGGTGCCGCCACAACACTTCCCCAATGCAATCCTTTAGGATTGTCAATCATCACCAGGATCACAAGTCGGGGCGAATCTGCCGGAGCAAAACCAACAAAGGAAGAAATGAATTCCGTGCCGGAATAGGATCGGGACTCCATGTTGTATTTTTGCGCCGTCCCGGTTTTACCCGCCACATCAAACCCCGCCAATGCCGCTTTTTTCCCGGTGCCGGTTTTCACTACCGACTTTAGTATGTCGACCATTTGCAGGCTGGTTTTTTCGGAAATCACCCGGCGAATTTTTTTCGGCTGGAACTGTTCCACTACCTTCCCGTTCTTGATATGTGCTTTGACAATATGAGGTTCCATTAGATTTCCACCGTTAGCGATTGCCGCCAGAGCGGTGACCATCTGAATGGGGGTGACTGCGATTTCGTGACCAAAAGAAATAGAAGCAATGGACATGTCGGTCCAGCTTTTTTGGTTTTTGAGCTGGCCTGCAGATTCACCAGGAAGCGATAACCCTGATTTTTTACCGAACCCGAATTTGCGGATGTACTCATAAAAAGGTTTCTTGCCAACTTGCTGGGCAATTTTGATCACACCAATATTGCTGGACTTTGCAATGATGTCGCGCATGCTTAGCCAGCCAAATTTATGGTCGGAGGCCTCTCCAATATGAGCCTTGCCAATTTTAAGTTCTCCGTTCTCACAAAAGTAAATGTCCTGTGGCCGGGCCAACTCCTTGTCTAGGGCTGCGGCAGCAACGATAGGCTTGAAAATTGATCCAGGCTCGTAAGAACTGGCAACAATATGATTTTTCCTGACTTGCTGGGAAAACTCTCTGTAGTGATTAGGGTTGAACTGAGGTACGTTAGCCATTGCGTAAATTTCCCCAGTGTGAGGGTCCATAACAACGGCCATGCCCGAGTCTGCCTTGAAACGCTCCACCTGTTTTTTTAAGTGATATTCGGTAGTGTATTGAATGACCTCGTCGAGAGTAAGAACAAGGTCATAACTTTTGCGGCTGGAGTCACGCAATCCATCAAGAGGCTGAATATTTTTTCCCCGAGCATCATGTTCTGTGATCTGCCTGATAGTGGTGCCTTTGAGCTTGGATTGGTGGGCATATTCAATGCCAGCGAGGCCTTGGTTGTCCATGCCAACAAACCCCAGAACGTTTGCTGCAAGTTCGCGTTTAGGATAAAACCTTTTTTGTTCGGGCAGGAACCCTACTCCCGAAAGATTTGCTTTTTTTAGTTTGACAATCCCGGCAAGGTCACACTTCCGCTTGATCCAGATGAAATCTTTTTTTGAGGATAATTTTTTATAGACCTTGTCTTGATCCAGCTTTAATGCCACGGAAAGAACGCGGGCGACGTTCTTTCGATCCCGTATCTCCGAAGGAGTCACATAAACAGACTCAACCTCGATATTTTGCGCGAGCTCGTTCATATTTCGGTCGTAGATCACTCCACGCCCGAACTGCGTTTCAACAGTCCCAACGTACTGTTTTTCGGATTTCGCCAGGAGAACTTCATGCTGGGAAATTTGCAGGGAAGCCAGCCGGGCGACCAAGGCTATTACGAACAGGAAGAGCAACACCGAGATGATCCTCAGCCGGGCTTTAATGCCATCCCTAAATGTTCCGGTCGCCTGTTTGTTGTTTTTTGCCATGGTTGCTATTTCAGAAAAATGGTGGTCACTCTATTCTCGTCAGGTTCTTCCATGCCCACCTCGTTTTTAGCCAGAAGATGAACGCGACTCAGAGACCTCAGGCTTTCGCGTTCAAGCTTGAGCAGGTGGTTCTCCCTAGACAGGTCCTCATGTTCTTTAGCCAGATCCTGATACTCATAAGCCAGTTTGATTTTCTTGATATCAGGCCAAACCAAAGCCAACGCCCAAAACATAAACAGGATGGAAACTGAAATGACCATCCAGAAATCTTTAGAGGAAACATGGAGTCGGCCCTTGATAAGCCTGCGAGCTCCGTCAAACATAGACTCTTTCGGCGACCCTTAATTTAGCGCTTATCGATCTCGGGTTTTGCGCCACTTCCTCTTCTGAAGGCACAAGGGGTTTGCGAGTTAAAATCTTTAAGGTCGGCGCCCTCCCACAAATACACATAGGTATTTTGGGCGGACAAGAGCAGCCTTTTTCTTCATCCCTGAAAAATGTTTTCACAATCCTGTCCTCCAGAGAGTGAAACGAGATCACCGCAATGCGAGCCGTTGAGTGAAGCAGGCCCAACATGTCGGTCAACGCAGTTTTTAATTGCCCCAACTCATCATTGACAGCTATCCTCAAGGCCTGAAATGTTCTCGTTGCTGGATGGATCCGCGAATGTCGAGATGATGTCACCACCTTCGTAACAATCCGTGAAAGCTGGCCGGTAGTGGTGATGGGTCGCTCTTCCTGTTCTCTACGAATTGCACGGACGATTCGTTTTGCATAACGCTCTTCACCAAAAGTTTTAATAACGGATACCAGCTCTGCATCAGAAAGATTTTTCAGAAGGTCGGCGGCTGAAGTTTTCTGAGAGGAATCCATTCGCATATCCAGCGGGCCATCATGTTGTATGCTGAAGCCGCGCTCAGGTGTGTCCAACTGCGGTGAAGAGACTCCCAGGTCCATCAGCAGTCCAACCACGCTGGTGATCCCGTTTTGGGCCGCAAGATTTTTGAGATCTCCGAGATCGCCGTGGGCCAGAGTTACCCTGTCGCGAAAAGGAGACAGTCTTTCACTGGCCCGCTCTATAGCGGAACTGTCCCGGTCGATCGCGAAGACCCGGATTTCAGGTACTGTGTTTTTAAGGATGAACTCCGTATGGCCTCCATCCCCGAGTGTGCCATCCACGATTACACCCTCCATGTGAACATTCAGGTAATGCAGCACTTCGTTTCTCATTACCGATTCGTGGTACGTTGGCATGATATTTTGGCTACTCCACAGATAACTAGTGTCTAAGAGACGCCCTTTATCCTTCCTCCTGCCTGGACCATTCTTCAGGGGACCAGACTTCAAAGGTTTTGGACATTCCCACTAAAATGGCTTCTTTGTTTAACCTTGCAATTTCTCTCTGATTGGCAGGGAGCAGTATCTTTCCAGATTTCATTTCGCATTCAGTTGCTCTAGAATAAAATTCACGCAATCGGTTTCGATCAGTCTTGTCGAATGCGTTCAGGTCGCTCAACTTGGCCTCGTTTTCGGACCATTCTTTCTGAGGGAAGACCACGAGATAATGGTCCATCACACACACCACCAGTTGCGGGCCAAACTGTTCCAGCGCACTGCGAAATTTCGCGGGTACGTTGAAGCGGCCCTTGTCGTCCAGACTGATGTTGTAGGTGCCTAGAAAGTTGTTTGTCACTGTGTTCACCGGTTTCTTATGACTCTGACATAAAGTTACATTTTACGACACTTTAGTACACAATCCTATCATAACGTGACAAACTGTCAACAGAAAAGGAGGCATAAATGCTGAAAACCTGTACCGGTGAAAATGGGCTAACTTTTTATTAAAACAGGGGTTGATAGATTTTGAGTGGGACGAGAAAAGGGTTTCCCCCGAGAAAATAGTAAAATCGAGTTATGACACCGCTATTATCGGAACCGACTGAAAATGCTATTTTCAAGCAGAATGGGCTGTGCAGGGGGAAGAGGACATAAAAAAACCACATATTGGAGTTAGTACATTATATATACAAATTCTACTTCATGAATTTTCGGGCGAGAATTTTTTATCCCTTTCTTTTTCAATGGATTTGCTTTGACAAGGCCAAATTCTGGATGCTACTATAAAAAAAGCCTCAATAAATTAATGAGATTCTTTAACCAAGAGGATGTGGGCCGGTTATGAAGCAGAAAAAAGTGAGATTTTTAGTGGGTAGTTTGCTGATTGTTGGAGCCATCGCTTATCTGATAACTATGGGCATCAGCAATACCTCGCAATATTTCTTTACCGTGGATGAATTGATGAGCCAGAAAGTCTCCTACGCCGGTGCCGGATTGAAAGTAAAAGGCAATGTGGTGAATGGCTCTATTCAAAGAGATCCCAACGATTATTTAAATGTGAATTTTTCTATCGAGGAGAACGATGCCTCGTTAAAGGTGGCTTATCAAGGGGTAACTCCGGATATGTTTATCGATGGCGGTGAGGTGGTGGTTGAGGGAACTTTGGGAAAAGATGGAGTTTTTCACGCCAACACGTTATTGACCAGTTGCCCGTCAAAATATGAAGCTGAAAAAGAGGCCGGAAAGATGCATCCGGGGACATTCCCCAAAGCTGACACGTATCAGAAACCGGGCCTCAATAAAGCGAAAGCCTTGCCGAAAACAACGATCTGACCTTCCCTAGTATAATCAAGTAACCCAGCCATCCTGCACTAGTGCGGGATTTAAGGCGTTTGTATAGAAACCATGAATGATATTGGTGAGTTTACATTACTGGTAGCCCTGGCAACGGCTATCTATGGTTGCATTGCCTATGTAATGTCAGCCCGTGGAAACCGCATAGACCTTTATTTGAGTGCGGACAAAACTCCATTTATAGTTTGGGCCTGCATTACTATATCTTCCATTTGTCTGTGGAGGGCTTTTCTTACCGATGACTTCAGTCTTCAGTATGTCTGGGCCTATTCCAACCGCGAGCTAGATACGTTTTATAAAGTTTCTTCATTCTGGGGCGGACAAAAAGGTTCTCTGCTTTTCTGGACCTTGCTTCTCAGCACCTACATGCTCGTGGTTTATTTTCAAAACCGGAGTAAGAATCTCAGAGTGGTCCCCTATGCGATGGCAGTTATGCTTGTCATCGTGGTGTTCTTTCTTTTCCTTATTAATTTTTCGACCAATCCCTTTGAGCGCATCCCCCTGCCGCCCGAAGATGGGCGCGGTCTGAATCCACTCCTGCAAAATTACTGGATGGTGATTCACCCTCCCACCTTGTATTTAGGATATGTAGGGTTCACGGTTCCATTTGCTTTCGCAGTGGCGGCCCTTATCAGCAAAGATCTGGATGATGGCTGGATTCGCATGACCCGAAAGTGGACTCTGATCTCCTGGTTTTTTCTTTGCATGGGGAATTTGTTCGGAGCGTCCTGGGCTTATGTTGAACTGGGTTGGGGTGGCTACTGGGCCTGGGATCCTGTTGAGAACGCTGCATTCATGCCTTTGCTGATTGCTACGGCTTTTTTACATTCGGTGATGATTCAGGAAAAAAAGGACATGATGAAAGTCTGGAACATGTCTTTGATCCTTCTGACGTTTGCGATGACGATATTTGGAACGTTTATCACTCGTAGTGGCCTCATTCAATCCGTCCATACTTTTGATGAAGCGACTCTGGGATATTACTTTTTGGCATTTCTTTTTGTGATCATTGCCGCTTGTGCGGCGTTGATCATTGCGCGACTTCCTCTGTTAAAGAGCGCGAACGAGTTGGACTCTTTTTTGTCGCGAGAGAGCAGTTTTTTGTTTAATAACCTGCTTTTGCTGGGGATTGCTTTCGCTACGTTCTGGGGAACTATTTTCCCTATTATTTCAGAAGCTGTGCGAGGTGTGAAGATCACCGTTGGACCGCCATTTTATAATCAGGTCAATGTTCCCATAGGGCTTGCACTTTTGGCACTCATAGGCATTGGGCCGGTAATCGCCTGGCGTCGCGCTACATTTTCTAACCTGAAGAAAAACTTTTTAAAACCTGTACTCGCTGGCCTGGTAGCGGCAATTGCATTGTTTCCGGTGATTCCGTTAGGAAACCGAGCCGAGATTTACACCTATATAACTTTTGTGCTGTGTGTTTTTGTGTTGGTCAGTATCTTAACTGAGTTTTACAAGGTTACAGTTTCAAGGATGGGTTTGCATGAGGAGTCTGTTGTCGGAGCTTTGGCAACGGCGACCTGGCGCAATAAGAGGCGTTATGGGGGGTACATCGTTCACATAGGGATGGTGTTGATTTTTGCCGGCATCGCCGGGTCGCAGGCCTATGGAACCCACACGGAAAAACACCTGCAATTGGGGGAATCTTTTGAGATAAGAGGCTACACGATCACCTATGAAAAACTGGTCGCGGTGGAGGCAACAAGCATTAAGACCCGAATCATTGCCCAGCTTGCTGTAGAGCGTGATGGCAAACGATATTGGACGGGCCACCCTGAAAAAGAATTTTATAAAGGGCAGAACCAGCCAGTTTCGGAAGTGGATGTCCTGTCAACCTGGAAGGAGGATTTATATATGATCCTTGCAGATTTCCGGGAAGATGAATCGGCAACGATAAAGGTGTATGTGAACCCGATGGTCAGTTGGATATGGACAGGTGGATGGATCATTGCTTTTGGAACCATGATCTCTATGTGGCCGGATCGGTTAGAGCAACGTCGCCGTCTGGACAGGGTGCGCAAGCAGGAACAGCTGTTCCCATCCCCTGCGCAGGAGTAACCGATGAAAACTTTAAAAGTGTTAATGGTATTGTTTGTATTGGTGTGGATTTCAATAGTCCAAGTGCCTGACGCCGGAGCCGGAGCTTTATTGCAGGATCTCGAAAACCAGCTAATGTGCAAATGTGATGACAAGTGTGGCAAAGTTCTTATTAACTGTACCTGCGCCACTTCCGATAAAACCCGTGCTAAATTTTCGAAAATGCTGGAATCAGGTCTCACCGTTGAACAAATTGTAAAAATGCAGGTGGATGAATACGGTGAAACCGTATTGTCGGCTCCTACAAAGTTCGGATTCAACCTCACGGCTTGGATGACCCCGTTTGTGGCTTTAGTTGCAGGGGGATTTGGGGTTCGTAAAGTTCTCCAGGCCTGGGTGGGTAAAAAAGGCGAGTGTTATTCCATCGAGACGCCTGCGGCTACATCCGAAATTTCAGAAAAATATTCCAAACGTTTAAAAGATGAACTAGACGGGATCGAGTTATAGAAATGGGATTCATCCACTTCTTAGAGTTGATTCTAATTGTTGCGATCTTGCTTGTCATAGGGATACCTCTTTTTGGGAAATTGAAACTTAAAAAGTTGGTGGAACCGGTGGACCCTGCTATTGATGAGTTCAAGCATCTTTTAGTGCGTAAAGAAGAAACACTGATTTCCATTAAAGAGCTGGAATTCGATTTCAATACAGAAAAAATCTCAGAGCCCGATTATAAGGAACTTCTTCATAGGCTGGAAACGGAAGCGACGGGAATTCTCGAGCATCTGGATCAGTTGGAGCAGGAAAGCAAAAAAGGCAAGCCCCATAAATCCCATTAAACCTGACGCAACTGTTGGGCCCTATTGAGAATGGTAGAAAACCCCAAACCCGACCCCTCCGTTATTGAAGTTCGCCAGCTACGCAAAGAGTTTGGGGTGTTGAAAGCGGTGGATGGCGTTAGCTTTGATCTGAAGCGCGGTGAATTTTTATCGATATTTGGTCCGAACGGTGCTGGCAAGACCACCTTGATCAAGATTCTTACGGGGTTGACCCGGCCTTCATCAGGCACAGCACGGGTTGCCGGTTATGAAGTGGAAGAGGGGATACCCGAAATGCGGAGGGAGATCGGTGTTATTTCTCATTCACCGGCTTTATATGCAGACCTGACTCCCATGGAAAACCTGATTTTTTTTGGCAAGATGTATGGGTTGGAACACCCTCAGGAGTCAGCACTGGCGGTTCTTGAAGATGTGGGGCTGGCACCACGCAGACACGACCGGGTGAGAACTTTTTCCCGTGGCATGTTACAGAGGTTATCCATTGCCCGGGCCATCCTGCACGATCCGTCCATATTATTTCTGGACGAGCCTTTCACTGGCCTGGATATCCATGCCTCCAACGTGCTCAAGGAGCATCTTCAAACTTTACATAACAAGAAGAGAACCATATTGATGACCACCCATGATGTTTCCTGCGGATTGGAAATGTGCGACAAAGTGGCCCTGCAGGTGATGGGGCGGTTCGCTTTTTTTGAAGATGTTAAAGATATTGATAAAGAAAATTTTGAGGCGCTATATTTTGATGCGGTTCGTAATAATCAATTCACCATGGGCATTCGCCCTCACTGACGCCAGATCGAATCCATGAACCTTTTTTTGAGTCAAATCACGGCGATTGTCTGGAAAGATTTCGTGACCGAACTCAAGACGCGGGAACTGTTCAGCGCGATGTTTATTTTTGCATTGCTGGTGATTCTGATATTTATTTTTTCCGTGAACCTGAGCATTGTCAAGGCCAGTGAGGTTGGCCCGGGGATTTTATGGGTGGCTTTTTTGTTTTCAGGAACACTGGGTTTGAACCGTTCTTTTGTGCTTGAAAAAGAAAATGGATGTCTTATGGGTTTGATGTTGGCACCTGCAGACCGAACGGCTATTTATTTCGGGAAACTGATCAGCAATTTTGTTTTCCTGACGGTTATGGAATTGTTCATTCTTCCGCTGTTCATGATTTTTTTTAACATAGACCTTTTAGAGCATCTGCTTCCACTTTTACTTGTTATATTTCTTGGGACCCTGGGGTTCTGCGCTCTGGGAACCCTGTTGTCTTCGTTGGCCTCAAACCTTAAAACCCGGGAAATCATGTTGCCCATTTTGCTCTATCCCCTACTGGTGCCGATCGTCATCGGAGTGGTTCGGATGACGGGGCAGATTCTGGCTGGTGAGCCTCTATCGGAAATGATGAACTGGATTGGTTTGACGGCTTCCTTCGATATCATTTATATTGGTGTCTCCATCATGACGATCGACCATATTCTGGAGGAGTGACGGAATGGATAATCTGGGATTTTTATTTGCGGCCAATGTGTTTGTGTGGGGCGGCATTGTTTATTATGTGTACACACTCAAGCAACGCAACCGCGCTCTTGAAAAAGACCTGGACTTGCTGAAAGAAACTTTGAGCAAGGAAGGATGATGATGAATCCTGATGCGGTAGAAGAAAAACAGGAGGAGGGCAATGTTCTGATCTGGTTGACGGGCTTTGCACTTCTGGTGGCGATGATCGGTATCTTTATCTATGTCCCCACCGAACGGACCGAAGGCGTGATTCAACGAATCATGTACTTTCATGTACCTTGCGCCTGGCTTTCATTTTTTGCTTTCTTTGTCGTTTTCATATGTTCGATTTTGTTTCTGTGGAAGAAGGACCGGGAGTGGGACATTTATGCTCATGCCTCAGCAGGGATCGGGGTGGTTTTCTGTTCCCTGGTTTTGATCACCGGTCCGATCTGGGCACGTCCAATATGGGGGGCTTGGTGGGTGTGGGACGCACGCCTCACCTCTACCCTGATACTCTGGCTCATATATGTGGCCTACCTCATGCTTCGAGCGCAAAGTGATGCTGGTTCCATGCGGGCTCGTTATGCTGCGGTACTTGGTATTGTTGGGTTTCTAAACATTCCCTTTATCCACTTTTCCGTACTTTGGTGGCGGACATTCCACCCTCAGCCAAAGGTTATCACCAACGAAGGGATTGGTAAGGGAATGGACTCCAGCATGCTGGCAACGCTGGGATTATCTCTGTGCGCCTTCACTCTGCTTTACTTCCTGCTGATGGGTGAGCGGGTGCGGCAGGAAAAACTAAAAGATGAAATTGACCGCCTTAAAAGGGAAAAACTTTATTCGTCTTAAGGACGGACTGCTGGGCCTGCTGATCATTGTGGCCCTGATTCTCCTCGTGCTCCGTATTCAAAAACCCGGTCCGGGAAACCCGCAACCAGAAACTAACCAGTTTAAATCACAAGAAGGCTATCTGGCTCCCCGGTTCAGCTTGAGGAACCTTAAGGGTAACCTGGAGGGGTTGGACGATCACTCGGGAAAAGTTATCGTTGTTAATTTTTGGGCTACCTGGTGCGTTCCCTGCGTCAGGGAAATGCCAAGCTTCGAAAACCTGTACCGCCGTTATCGCTCGAAAGGGTTGATGGTTCTCGCGGTCAGCCTGGATAAAGGTGATACTTCTGAAATCCATGAATTTGTGGATAAACACAAGTTGTCGTTCCCGGTTTTACTGGATACCGAAGGGGTTGCTGAAAAACTCTACCCGTCTTTTACCATTCCATTCACCTACGTGATCGAAAAGCAGGGCAGGGTTGTTGCCCGTGTCGATGGTGCTAAAGACTGGGAGTCGCCAGAAACATTCAAGGCGGTGGAGCATCTTTTAAAACAATAAACCCGTAAGGAAATTATTGCATGTTAAATGAAGATAGAGCCGAGCTTGCTAATGCAGGTTTTTATGAAGCCTTTAATAAAAGAGATATTGAAGCGATGAAAAAGGTGTGGGGAAGTGATGCAAGTACAACCTGTGTTCACCCCGGATGGCCCCCTCTTAAAGGTTTCGAGCCTATTATGAATAGCTGGGCAGGCATTTTTGAAAACTCGGGAAATATGGAGATTAAAGCTTCTGATGTACGGGTTATGGCCTCGGAAGACCTGGCCTGGGTTTCATGCATCGAAAAACTTTATACCATCGCCGAAACAGGAGTGCTGCTTTCTAAAGTTTTTGCTACCAACCTGTTTCATCGTGAGGGCGATGTCTGGAAGATGGTCATGCATCACGCCTCGCCTGTCCCCGACACCCGGGAAGCGGAAGATATTTTGAAAAACTGAAGGTGGCTGATGATAGCCACAGGCTAAGGCAGACCCTTATTTAAAAAAACAAGCGACATGATGACCGGGGGTGATTTCTTCAAGGGCCGGTATGTCATCTTCACATTTCTTTTCCTTGATGGGGCATCGGCTATGAAAGGCGCAACCTCTCTGGAGAATGGCAGGGTCGGGGATATCGCCCCTGATAGAAGTTTTTTGTTTAATTCTTCCTGGCTCAAAGCTGGGGATTGCGTTCAGCAATGCCGTGGTGTAGGGGTGCATGGGCGAATTATAAATTTGTTCGCTATGCGCTATCTCAACAATTTTTCCGAGATACATCACTGCGACCCGATCACAGAAATATTCCACCACCCCCATATCGTGAGAGATAAACAGGTATGAGATATCCAGTTTTTCTTTCAGGTCCAGCAACAGGTTGATGATCTGAGCTTGTATGGAAACGTCCAAAGCCGACACAGGCTCATCCGCCACCACCAACTTTGGGTTCAGGGCGATTGCCCGGGCAATGCCCACGCGCTGTAACTGGCCTCCGCTCAATTCATGCGGGTACCTGTTGAAGTGGCCGGAGGTTAGACCCACACGTTCTAAAAGTTGTGTGGCTTTTTCGGCATTTTCTTTCTTGTCTCGGCAACCATGAATTTCAAAAGGTTCCTGAAGGATATGGCCGATACGTCTTGCCGGGTTGACGGAGGAATAGGGGTCCTGAAAGATGATCTGCATTTCCCTTCGAAGACTTCTCAATGCCGTTTCTTTGAGATCAAACAGGTTTGTGCCGCAAAAGTTTACCTGTCCTGAAGTCGGCTCGATCAAACGGAGTAAGGTTCGGGCCGCAGTGGATTTCCCGCATCCGCTCTCTCCTACTAATCCCAATGTTTCTCCCGCTTGCAAGGTGAAGGAAATACCATCTACAGCGCGAACGGGTGGTGCCTGTTCTTCGAGGAATTTCATTTGGGGAAAAAAATGTTTCTTGAGACCTTGAACTTCCAGCAACGGAATGCCTTTTTTTGTGTTCATAGCGAGCCCGGCTCCAGGTGACAACTCCATTGCCGTTCGCCTTCAGCTTCACGCAGTTGGGGTTTTTGGGTTTTGCATTTCTCGATAGCCCATGCGCAACGGGGGTGAAACGCACACCCTGAAGGACGCTGATCCAGGCTGGGAACGGTACCTGGAATTTCTTCTAATCGTGCACCTTTTTTTTTCAGAGCTCCCAGTTTGGGGACGGAGGCGATGAGACCCCTGGTGTAAGGGTGAAGAGGGTTGTCAAGAAGGGCATGCGCAGGCCCGGACTCCACGATTTCTCCCGCATACATTATCAGAACTCTTTGGGCGATTTCTGCGACGACCCCAAGATCGTGAGTAATGATGAGCATGGACATTCCGGTTTCTTTTTTTAAACTTTCGAGAAGTTCAAGGATCTGGGCTTGAATTAGAACATCAAGGGCGGTTGTGGGTTCATCGGCAATGAGGATTCTGGGAGAGCAGGTCAGGGCCATTGCAATCATGACACGTTGCCGCATTCCTCCACTGAGTTGATGGGGATACTGCTTCAACTTTTCTTTCGGAGAGGGGAGATCCACTCGGCTCAGCAGATCTGCCGATTTTTGCAGGGCTTCTTGCCGGGTCATGGTCGTATGGCGAAGGAGCGTTTCGGCCATTTGTTCTCCAATCGTCAAGACTGGGTTGAGAGAGGTCATGGGATCTTGAAAGACCATTGCAATGGAACGGCCGCGCAGGTCTTGCAGGGTTTTTGCATTGAGGGATAACAGGTTCTGGCCGGAAAATAGAATTTTTCCGCTCGAAATTTCCGCTGGTGGCTCCGGTAAAAGACGGAGAATAGACAGGGCGCTGACCGTTTTGCCACAACCGGATTCTCCGACCAGAGCCAATGCTTCGCCCTGGTTCAATTGAAAACTTATTCCATTGACGGCAGTCAGTTTTCCTCTGGGAGTGGAAAAAGAAATTTTCAGGTTTTGAATGTCCAGCTCTGGTTCTGACATTTTTGATCCCGCAATAACAGGTTTAAATAAATCTGATCTTACATAAACGCGGTTTTCGAAGTTCCGCTGATATCATAAAGCATTAATGCGGTTAATGACCATTGAACTGCTGGAGCAAAATAAAAAAGGCGGCCAATCGACCGCCTTTTCTAATAAATTTATTTACCTGAAGTATTATTGGGATTTCGCAAGGCACTCCTTTTCAAGTTCTGCGCTCACGATATTTTTGCATTTACTTTGGTCGCCGAGAATGATGGCGTAGCAATATGCCTGGCTATCCCGATTAAGAATCAGGGTGCAGTAATAACTGCTGTGGTCTTTATGTTTGTAGCGGTTTTCGGGGTCGTTGATGGGGGTCAGTGCCAGGCAAAGGTTTCTCTCGTCTTCTTTGGAAAGCTTCCCCGTTGGTTTTGCTGCGGATGAGGATAAGCCGGTCCTCGACATGGAGTCGGTGGGGCCTTTTCCATCGATAACGGTTACTGGGGCTACCCCAGGGCGTCCCTTCCTGACTTCCTGGGTTATTTCATCGCAAGCATTTGTGTTGGCAACTTCAGCCGCCATGGAGAGTGGTGCACTCATAAAAAATGCCAATGACACTACCGTCCATCCCATAGCCTTGTTCATCCACATATCAGTCTTCCTCCCAATGACCTGTGTTTTTTTATGATGTCTAAACAAAATAGATAACGCGATGGTTGCAAGGATACCCTATTTTGAGGGGAAAAACCAAGGATTGTATTTAAGCCGTTGAATATATATGGGGTTATGAAGACCCGGTTGGCGCGGGCAATGATGTGCCTATGAGGTTGGTATTTCCATCTTGCAGGTGTTGGGAATGAGTTGCACAATGAACCTGATTTGGTTATTTTGTTTTGGCTGGTTTTTTCTTGCGCATGGCTCCGAAAACCACCTTCGCCGCGGTAGCGACCATCAATAACAATAAGACGATTAAAAAATTTTCTTGCATGGTTCTTGTTCCTTAAATTAAATATTTAATGAAAATCGTAAATTTTGATACCGGAATAATGATCTGAATTTCAACTTTTTAAGGTTTGAGCTATGTTCATTATAGCTTAAAAAGTCCTTATAAATGTTACGTTTATGTCAGGATTGGGTTAATGTATTAGAGTTTGGATATCCAATAAATCGCGGCTCGTTGAGGCAGTTTTATGAAATCATGGACAAAGTCGGAGACAAGAAAATATTTTGGCCCATTTCTGGTAGTGGTGGGGCTGGCGAGTTATAGTCAAATGTGGTGTATGGGAACATGATCAAGCGGCGTTCCTTTGACG
>JACKQG010003392.1_pt1 | contig 19620 bp, 17 predicted proteins | sample 8237621 | NCBI WGS metagenome assembly JACKQG01 (sample SAMN15677084, study PRJNA649215) | marine metagenome | biome: marine; feature: Black Sea; material: saline water; isolation source: suspended particulate matter (SPM) from the Black Sea western gyre | collected 2013-06-09/2013-06-10 | depth... | reverse complement strand
CAAATTTTCCATCCAGGATCTGGGCGGGGTAAGGGTAATCTTTTAATGAGAAAAGTATTTTTACCATTTTCACGTCCGTCTATTTCAGAAACGGATATTGCGGCGGTCGCTGAAGTGCTGCGCTCAGGATGGATTACCACCGGTGCAAAGGCCGCCGAATTCGAGCAACGTTTTTGCCGGCATGTCGGTTGTCGTGAAGCCGTGGCGCTCTCTTCGGCAACAGCCGGGATGCATCTTGCGCTCCGGGCGCTTGACATCGGCCCCGGTGATGAAGTCATTACCCCCTCGATGACATGGGTTTCCACGGTTAATCTGATTGTCCTTGCCGGTGCTGTGCCGGTATTTGCCGACATTGACAGGCATACCCTGATGGTTACGATTGAGACCGTCGCAAAATGTCTCAGCCCCCGGACGCGCCTGATCGTTCCGGTTCATTTTGCCGGCGCCCCGGTCGATATGGCACCGATCCGGGAGCTGGCTGCCGCAAGGGGCATATTCATCATAGAGGATGCGGCCCATGCCCTGGGCACGGAATACATGGGGGTTCAAGTCGGCCGGAACGGCACGTCGATTTTTTCATTTCATCCCATCAAGAATATCACCACGGGTGAAGGCGGAATGTTCTGTTCCGACGATGCCGCGCTGATTAGCCGCATCCAGCGCTTAAAATTTCACGGCCTGGGCGTGGATGCATATGACCGCCAGACCCAGAGCCGCGCCCCCCAGGCCGAAGTCCTTGAACCGGGATTTAAGTATAACATGACCGATATGGCCGCGGTTTTGGGATTAAAGCAACTGGAGCGCCTCGATGCCTTCAACCAAAAGCGCACCGAACTGGCCTCAAGATACCACGAAAGGCTGGCTGAAATCGATGAAATCCTGCCGCTGTCACAACCGTCCTATCCGCTGAAGCACGCCTGGCATCTTTTCATCGTGCGCCTGGACACGGACAAGGCCGGGCTCAGCCGGGATGACTTCATGCAGCGCTTAAAGCAAAGAAACATTGGAACAGGTCTGCACTTTCGAGCGGTCCATCTTCAGAAATATTACACCGAGTCGACGGGTGCCCGGCGCGGCCTGCTGCCGAATACCGAGTGGAATTCCGACAGGATCTGCTCGCTGCCGCTGTTTCCCGATATGACGATAGAGGACGTGGATGATGTCGTTGGCGCCATCAAGGAGGTCTTGTGAACGTGAACCCTGTTGTATCCGTTTCCATCGTTATTCCCGTTTATAACGAAGCGGCCAATCTTGAGGAACTTATCCGGTGCTGTGTGACCGCATGCGATACACTCGCAAGGCCGTACGAAATTATCCTGGTCGATGACGGCAGCAACGACGACTCGGCCGCCATCATCACCCGGGCCGCCGAACAAAAACACGGCAACATCATTGGCGTAACCTTGAACAGAAATTATGGGCAGCACGCAGCGGTGATGGCCGGATTTTCAGAGTAACCAGCTCCTTTAAGTTTGATTTGACGATGCTCAAACGGGTCGCAAATTCACGCTTTGATCCGCCTTTTTCAATCTTCTCTATGTAGGGCAGGATTAATTTTTCTATGCTCACCAGGATGTTTTCTTCCAACTCCTTTCTTGCGTTATCTCGATGTTCTAAAAGGACTTTTAACGCCGTGTTAACCTCTTTAAGGTATCGAGTCTGATGTTCAAGCTCCTTTTCTTTTTGCAGCAGGGTCTTCTGTGTCCGCTTGTATCCGGTGAGGTCTATTACCGCCACGATTTGCCCCTTGGCAGGGTTATATCGGTCAAGCGAACGAACCTGAATGTAGCAGTTTAATATCGTACCATCTTTGCGAACCATCCGGGTTTCGATTTGGCCGAAACCGGTTTTCTCAATACCAGGGTACACATCTTGCCCGACACGTTGGTATTCCTCCTCAGAAGGGTATAGAGGTGATTTTTATAATAACATTTTACCCGTTTACGGTCTTCCGGAGCGATCGGATTGAAAAAATTCCCTCCGCAAGTTGCAGCCGCAGTATATCCTACCAGCTTTTCATAAGCGGGATTACGATAGATCGTCTGGCCGTCTTTGACGAGTACAATGGCATCGTTGGCATAATGGGCCATCAGGCGATATATTTTCTCTGTTTCCGACAGACCTTCTTCAGGCTGCTTGCATCCTGTTTCGGAAATTTCCGGCAACGGGATACCCGGTTTTTTTGCGGATATCGACGGATCGTTTGCTTTGGTTGCATTCATGCTGGTGTCAGACTTTTTTCGGGTCCAGTTTTGAAAGTTCGTCAATAATAAACTCCGGATATAATGCTTTGGCGCAGTCAGGGCAGATACCATGGGAAAAATCGGCCCTGGTGCGATCTTTAATAAAGGATTCGATCTGGACCCAGTCATTCTGTTCATCACGAATTTTTTTGCAATTGGCACATATGGGAATAAAGCCGCTCAATACCTTGGCCAGCGCCTCCGAGAGTTGTTGCTGGAGAAGCTTCTGCTCCTCCAGGGCGTGCTTTAATTCGGTGACATCGGCAAAGGAGGCCACCCTTTTTCTTGTCTCCAGCATCATTCCGATAGTAATGAAGATATCTCGCACCTCTTTTTTCCTGTTGATAAATTGAAATTCACAACTTTTCAGTGTTGGACTAACATCTGTTCTCAAGACCCGATGCAGTTCAATCATTCTTTTCAGATCCTCTTTGATCACAAATTCAGTCCAGCTTTTTTGATTTTCGACCTCTGCTCTGGAAAATCCGGATAGCTTTTCGAACTCCGAATTCACCAGGGAAATGGTAGTATCTTCTTCAACGATCGCCATAGCGGTTGCGGTGGTTTCAAAAACGGTTCGATACCTTTCCTCGGAGGCCTGAAGCTCATTTTTTAAATGCGATAACCTCTCGGTCAGGGCAACAATTACAAGCGATATGACAAAAAGCATCAGGGCCCTGAGATAGTCATCCAATGTAAGGAGGTAATGATCAAAAAGTTTATGACTGAAAAGCAAAATACCCGTTAGAAATACGCTTACAGCCAGGCCTTTTCTTTCCCACCAGACGCAAGCCAAAATAATCGGAATATAAAAGAAATGGGTAAAAACAGTCCCGATTCCAAGAACCTTTTGAAAATAATACGTAAGAAAGCAAGCACTTGCCATCAGGAGCGCCATTAGGGCGAGTTGGTATTTTTTATTTTTCGACATTTCCAATAATCTAGCCATAACAAAACCTCCTGACTCCCACTCACCCAAACCCTCTCCCTTCAGGGGTAGAGGGCAGCACCTGCCCCGGACTTGATGCCGGGCTGATGGGAACGCAATGGTTCATAATACACTAAAAAAAATTAATTTGCAAAAACCGTACCTCTGCCCTTAAAGCGCCCCATGTGATTTTAAGACATTGAAATTGAAAGATAATAATAAACTGGGAGCACAGCATTCCTGGACGCAGCCCATGGTTTTGCTGTCAGGTTTTTTTACAAAATGTAAGATATGACGTGACTGGCGGAAAGATTCATGAGACCGATTCTTCCTCATGATCAAACACGTACCCTATCGACCTTAAACTTTTAAAATAGACCGGCTGTTTGGGATTATCCTCAAAATACTTGCGGAACCGCACAATAAAATTGTCCACCGTTCGGGTCGTCATCCCCCCGGTGTAGCCCCAGCCGATTTCAAGGATTTGACTGCGTGAAAGGGGTTTTCCCCGTCTGGCAATAAACAGCTTCAGCAACCTGACCTCCTGCTCGGTGAGCTGTATCTCCTGGTCTTTGCAACGGGCTGTGGAGGTTTCAAAATCGATCCGGTTTTTGCCAAACGTGTATACCGGGGGTATCGAAGAAAGAACAGCGTTGCCGAAACCGTCCTTTTCGTGCGCCCATGCCACTCGTTTTAACAGGCGCTCAACCCGCAGCAAAAATTCTTCCAGATGAAAGGGCTTGGTAATATAATCGTCCACACCGTAAGACAGGCCTTGGACCTTGTCTTCAATATCGCTCTTGGCCGTTAGAATCAGAATCGGGATGCGCTCATCTTCGAGACGGATGCTCTGAAGCACGGTCAATCCATCAATCCCGGGCAGCATGATATCAAGTACGATCAGATCCGGCCGCCACCTTTTCCATTCCTCAAGGGCCGATACGCCGTCGGTCGCAATCATGACCTCATACCCCTGAATCGAAAGGTTCAATTTGAGACCTTCGGCCAGATGCCCTTCATCTTCGACGACCAGAATCCTTTTTTTATCGTAATGCTTCATGCACGCCGCCTTTAATCCTTGTCTCAAGGTTGATGTTTATATGGAAGCCTTAAGGTGAACACCGATCCCTTGCCCGGCCCCTTGCTTTCGGCAACGACTTTTCCTTTGTGAAAACGGGCGATAACCTGCACCAGATACAGACCGAGGCCGCTGCCCTTGGCGGTCATATTGTCCGCCTGGCCGGATTGATAGAATTTTTTGAAGATTTTTTTGATTTCGCCCCCTTCAATTCCGATACCGTTGTCGGCAAATCGAACAAGCAGTTTTCGTTTCTGCGGCTCAAAGGTAATATCGATTTTGGGCGTTTTGGATTCATTATATTTGACGGCGTTGATGAGCAGGTTCATCAAAAGGATCTCAAATAGCGCATAATTGATCCTGCAAAAAAAGGAACTTTCTTTAGGCGTATGAATAGCGATGTCACAATCGCGAAAAATTTGGCTGTTGGATTGATAAAACTGCTCAATGATCTCAACAATATCCGATTCAACGTACTCACCACCGTAGCTTTTGCTTTCGATCTTGGCGATGTCCAGGATGCGATTGATATTGCCCGAAAGCCGTTCCACATCTTTAAGCATGTATTCCAGATAGTTAAGCTGATCACGGCGGGAAAGCTCGTGCTTTATGAATGTTTGCAGATACAGATTTAAGGATGTAACCGGAGTTTTCAGTTCATGGGTAAAATTGTTAATAAAATTATACTGAAGCCGGTAGAGTTGTAAGGTTTTCTGATTGTATGCAAAGATAATAAAGATTCCTATCAGAATAATGCCCACCAGAATCGATAAAACCAGTATGACCACCCATGTCTCGAATTCCAGAAACTGGCTAGGGTCGAGGTTGTAGTTGATCACCACCCGCTTGAGCCCGGTGCTGACCTCCACGTACCAGTAAATATACAGGACCAGGGACGTAGCCAGGGCCACGATACAAAAAATAAATACAAGGACCGGGTGAAACGCCCATTTTATTCGATCAACAATACTTCCCATGGGTCCCTTTCCTGCGGTCGCTTTCGCCGGCAGTATTCATTAAAAGGGCATCTATGTTCAAAGCAAGATGATGGATTGAATAGAATCGATTGAAAATCGCTTAGCCCGAATACTATACCAAATCCTGTTTATTAAACAACTGTTTATATCATTTCCCCTGATTTGTAAAACTAATGTAAAACCCAAAATCATCCTTGAAAAGGCTTGTCTTTCTCCATATGTAAGCTGGGTTAAGGAACATCGCTGTTTACCCTTCGATCCAATTCCTTTTTTCCTTAACAAAAATCACGAAACCAAGAGAGGGTATGATGGCCGCTTCCACACCTTTGCATCCGCTGGGAAACAGGGCCGGGGTTTTATTGTCGAGTGTATTTGGCCCCTATGCACAAGACGACGAATACGGCAGCCGAACCATCGACCCTATGGAACTGTATCAAAACCAGGTAACCCGGGTACAGGGCGTTTTTTCACTGCGCATGTTCCACCGCAGCTTCGGCCTGCTGATGATTCAAAACAATATCGACGCACCCTGCACCCTGCTTGATTTTCCCACCCTTGACCGTTTTGTGCACGAAATCGAACATCATTCATACGACATCGTGGGCATCAGCTCAATTATACCCAATCTGGGCAAACTGAAAAAAATGTGCCGGCTTGTGCGCAAGTACCTTCCAAACGCTGCGATAGTCGTAGGGGGGCATGTCGCCAACCGGGGGGACATCCGCGATGTTATCGATGCGGATCATATCGTCAAAGGCGACGGCATTCAATGGTTTCGGCGATTTTTAGGGCAGGATCCCACGGCGTCCGTCCGGCACCCGGCGGTATATTCGGCCTTCGGCACCCGCATTTTGGGCATTACGCTGCCGGATGAGCCCGGCGATACCGCCGCCATATTAATCCCTTCCGTAGGATGCCCGGTCGGCTGCAATTTTTGTTCGACGTCGGCCCTGTTCGGCGGCAAGGGCAAGTTTATCAACTTTTACGAAACCGGCGACGAACTTTTTTCCGTGATGTGCGATCTGGAAGAAAAACTCAAGGTTCGATCATTTTTCGTCATGGATGAAAATTTTCTGCTGCACCGCAAACGGGCGCTGAGATTGCTGGAATTGATTGAAAAAAACAACAGAAGCTGGTCAATGTCCGTTTTCAGCTCAGCCCGGGTGTTAACATCATATACCATTGAACAACTGGTGAAGCTGGGGATCTGCTGGGTTTGGATGGGATTGGAAGGTGAACACAGTCAATACCGAAAACTAAACAGCGTCGATACGCGCGCTTTGGTTCGACTGCTCCAAGCCCACGGCATTCGCGTGCTGGGATCGACGATTCTCGGCCTGGAAAACCATACTCCTGAAAACATCGAACAGGTTGTCGATTATGCCGTCAGCCATGATACCGATTTCCACCAGTTCATGCTGTACACCCCGATTCCGGGCACGCCCCTGTACGAGCAACACACCGGCGAAGGCACCCTCTTTTCGGAAGCCGAATTCCCGGCGGCGGACGCCCATGGACAATATCGCTTTAATTACCGGCATTCGCATATTCACCACGGCCGGGAAGAACAATATATTGTTTCCGCCTTTCAGCGTGATTTCGAGGTCAACGGCCCCAGTCTGGCCCGACTGCTCCGGACCCTGTTAAAGGGCTGGCAAAGGTATAAAAACCACCCGGAAAAGTGCATTCGGGACCGCTTTGCCTGGGAAGTCAAACCGCTGCGGACAACCTATGCCGGCGCTGTCTGGGCCATGAAGCAATGGTACCGGCACAATCCAGGGATGGCCGCAAAAATGGACAGCCTCCTTAAGGACATTTACCGTGAATTCGGCTGGAAAACCCGGGCGATCGCTCCGCTGATCGGAAAATATGCTTACAGCGCCATCAAGCATGAAGAAAAACGCCTGGCAAACGGCTGGCGATATGAACCGCCGGCGTTTTATGAAAAAAATGCCGCGGCCCTGGCTTTGGAAAAGGCCGGTAGCGCCGCTTTGGTACCACAGACCTTGAAGCCTACCGGCATGGCATATAAACCTGCACCGGTCCTGTCGTGTGCAGATAAGATGTAGTAACTCTAAACCTGATTGATTTAAATTCAATTGGCTGTTATTTGACATTGGTCATTTGTCATTAGTCATTTGGACCCCAAGAGCAGCTGAATACCCAATGACAAATGACAAGTGCCAAATGACTGTGCATATTATAATCTTGGTGTCTTTATAACCATAACCGATACAGGGTGAGCAGCTAATGATTTCCGGATTGAAAATAGGCGATTTGGTAGCCAAAATCCCGATTATCCAGGGTGGAATGTCCATCGGGATTTCGCTTTCAGGGCTGGCATCCGCCGTTGCCGACCAAGGCGGTATCGGTGTCATCGGCACCGCCATGATCGGCATGGGCGAGCCTGATATCTATGCCGACGCCCGCAAAGCCAATATCAGGGCCTTGCAAAGGGAAATCAGGAAGGCGCGGGCAAAGACCCGGGGCATCCTCGGTGTCAACATCATGGTCGCATTGACCAATTATGCCGACATGGTGAAGACCTCCATCGAGGAAGGCATCGACATTATTTTTGCCGGGGCCGGTCTTGCGCTCGATTTGCCCGGATATCTTGCCAACGGTGCCAACACCAAACTTGCTCCCATTATTTCTTCGGACCGGGCCGCCATTATCATCTGCAAGAAATGGCTGGCAAAATTCAATTATCTGCCGGATGCTTTGGTGGTGGAAGGTCCCATGGCCGGCGGGCATCTGGGATTTAAGCTGGAACAGATCAATGATCCTGCGTATGCCCTGGAAAAGATCGTTCCGCAGGTTATTGCGGCCGTCAAGCCTTTCGAAGAAGCAAACGGAAAGCGCATTCCGGTGATTGCCGCCGGCGGGATCTATACCGGGGAAGACATTTTGAAGTTTATCAAAATGGGGGCGGCCGGCGTGCAGCTGGGAACCCGATTTGTCGCCACCCACGAATGCGACGCCGCCTTGGAGTTCAAGCAGGCATTTGTCAACGCCAAAAGAGAAGACCTGGTTTTGATTAACAGCCCGGTGGGACTTCCCGGCCGGGCGGTTCGAAACCAGTTTATCGAAGACGTCAACCGCGGCATTCGCAAGCCGTTCAAGTGCCCCTATCACTGCATTAAAACCTGCAATTACCAGGAAAGCCCCTACTGCATCTCCTTTGCGCTGATCAGCGCCAAGAAAGGCCGACTGAATCACGGTTTTGCCTTTGCCGGCGCCAATGCCTACCGCGTCGATCAAATTGTTTCGGTGAAAGCTCTAATAGGCTCATTGCTTCAAGAATACGAGCAAGCCTGTGTCCACGAAAAGTTTAGCAACTAAGCACACATATTCTTAAACCCGATTACGTATAATTCACTTTATTTATAAGTTGAAAGTGCCTAAAGTTAAGGTGTCGCTTTCAGCCGTCGTAGCCAAGCTACTATGGCGAAGTCGGCTCGCTCCATCTATTCATGTAAAACTGACAGAATACCTTAACTTTAGTTCACTTTAGCTCACTTCAAACCCTGGCCCAGACCGATCACAAATGTGCTTTACCAAAAAGACAGGTTTTGAGTGATGCATGTGTTATCTCAATATATGTACAAGTCGCACCAGGGCGGGCTTTAGTCACTTTGATGATCCTTGGCCCCTTTGAATGTGGTGGCCTACCATAAAATACGTCACCGCATTATAATTGTGTCTTTTACAATCACCGCTCGTCATTTTCCCTGAAATTTCGACCGCCTGCGGCGCTAAAGGGTAAAAGTGTAAAAGAACAAAGGGTTATGTTAATGTCCTGACGCAACGAAAACCCACAAATCCGGTGCGGTAGAACGGGTCGAACCTGGTGCGAAACGCACACCGCGCGGCGTCCTGATAGTCGTCCCAGCAACCGCCGCGCAGCACTATCAGGTCCTTTTCGTCATCATCATAACTTTGTGTCCATTCCCAGACGTTGCCGGCCATGTCGTAACAGCCGACCGGACTGATGCCGTGGGGATAGCGGGTCACCCGCGTGGTTTTTCCGATGCCCGATTCTTGGGTATTGCATTTTTCCCGGTCAAATTTATCCCCCCAAGGGTATTTGCGGCCGTCCGTGCCCCGGGCGGCCCGCTCCCACTGCTGTTCGCTCGACAGCTCTTTGCCGGCCCATTTGGCAAAGGCCTGGGCTTCGTAAAAACTAACGCCCACCACCGGGTGTTCGGGCAGGTTCCATTTTTGGTCGTTCCAAAAGGCGGGAAGCTTTATGCCATTTTTCTGTCTCCACTTTCTGCCTTCATCGGACCAGATGTCATCGTTTTGATAGCCATTGTCCCTAATAAATTCTTCAAACTGCCGGTTGGTGACCGGGTAGATGTCGATTTGAAACGGCCTGTCGATCTCGACAGGCTGCTTTTCATGACCATATTGAAAAACACCGGCAGGCACCTCCACCATCTCCCCAAGAGCCATGCGGTATTCTTTAGGCGCTTCTTGTTCTTGCTTATATTACAAGAGGTTTGATACAGAATTATTGCGGCACTGTCAAGCGGAATAGGCGTTACGTATCTGTTTTCAATAAGAATTCTTTGCTACGGATTCAAAGTTGCCGAGTTGTCCCCGGTAACGATCATTTTGATCGGCTTGACCCGTTTCCATTCTTTGGAAGCGTAAGCTGCGTGCCATAAATCATATTCTTTCTGAAGATTCACCCAAAGATCAGGGCTTGTCTGAATTTGCTTCAATGATTTTATCACAATGCCATTTTAACCTAAGGTATATTCTGATCTTTGTAAGATTGAGGCTCGACAACAATAAGCGTAACCCTTAAGGTTTCACATGTCAAGGTCTTGGTGTTGCTTCGGCGTTAAAACGTCATTTTCAAAGGCCGTTAATCTCCTGATTTTACGGTAGTTCTATTTTTTTACCGGGAGTCAAAAATCTGACACTTTGACATCTTTTCCATGTGTATCTGGTTTTAAACTTGATGAATTCGCAACAAGTCGAATTTATTAAGTGTTTGATGCAAAATACATTCGCAAAAAGATCTCTTTTCTCAACTTTTTAATGAATTGTTTCAAACAAACTTTTTTGGCACGATTCCTGCTTGAATGCTTTTACCGTGCAGTATTCTTTTCTGACAAGCCGCATTGTTTTCAAGATGCATGGCGCCGGATGCAGCGCCCAGGAGAGCAAAAGATGAAAAATGTAATGAGCGTTCAAACCGCAACCTCGGAGATGGGACCGCTTACTTCGGGTATCTGCCCCGTGTCAGGACTGCCGATCCATTGCCGGCCTGAATGGACCGATATTGCTGTTGCTGAAAACTATTCGGTATCGTTCAGCATCATCGGAAATGATATTCTCTATACGACGGCTTACGGAATTCTGAAAGAAGCTTATGTGGAAAAATATTTCAACCTTCAGCAAAAAGTCCTTGATGAATCCGGATTAACCGCCAAAGGATATTACTATCGTATACTCAACTGGGAAAATTTCGAGAAAAGCGCCGGCAAAGCCAGAAAAATTTATCTTGATAGAATAAATGCTTTCAACCAAAAAATTCCCTGCAAATACTCCGTCGTATTCGGATTGAACACCTTTTCCAAGGCAATCATCGGAATCAGCAAACCATTTGTCAATTTCCCGATAGCCACGGCAAAAAATTTAGAAGACGCACTGGCAATTGTTGAAAAAGAAAAGAGTAAAGCAACTGAAACTCCAATCTCGAAAAAAAGAAAAAAACCGCCCCCCATACTATTTACCGAAGAACAGATCAGAGAATACTCCCAGGAATTGCTGCAAGTCATGGGAACCATCAACTGGGATCAACAAGGAATTTTATCAGACCATATCAGCGATTCCCATCCATTCAAGGCTGTTTTTGACGCTATCGCCATCATCAAAGGAGATGTCGACGATTTCTTGGATGAACGCCTGCAGGCCGAGGAAACCTTGCGGGCGAGCGAGGAAAAATATCGAACCATCCTTGAAAGTATCGAACAGGGATATTACGAATATGACCTTGCCGGGAACTTTACGTTTTTCAATGACGCCATGTGTAAAATCTTCGGTTATTCCAGAGACGAATTAATGGGTATGAACAACCGGCAGTATATGGATAAAGAAAATGCTGCCCGGGCCTATAAAACGTTCAACAAGGTTTACAGAACAGGAGAGCCTGAAAAAGGACTTATTTGTGAGTTCATCAGAAAAGACGGGGTTAAACGGCAGATAGGGTTTTCCATATCTTTAATGAAAGATAATAGAGGCCGCAGAATCGGGTTCAGGGGTATCGCCAGCGATATCACCGAGCGCAGGATTTTACAGGAGCAACTGGCGCAGGCCCAGAAACTGGAATCCATCGGACAGTTGGCCTCAGGCATCGCGCATGAAATCAACACGCCCACCCAATACGTGAGTGACAACATCCATTTCCTTCGGGATTCATTTGATGAGATCACTAACGTGCTTGAAAAATATGACAAATTGTTTCAGGCAATCAAAACCGGCGAGGTTCCGAAAGATCTTGTTAGAGAGGTGGAGATTGCCAGAAGTGAATCTGATATGGATTATCTTTTGCGAGATATTCCCCTGGCGATCCAGCAATCCATAGAAGGCGTCAACCGCACGGCCGGTATCGTCAGAGCCATGAAGGAGTTTTCGCATCCTGGAACGACAAGAAAAGCGCCCGTTGACATCAATGCAGCCATCCAGAGCACGATTTCGGTAGCACGCAACGAATGGAAGTATGTAGCGGCGATGAAAACCGATTTCGATTCAACCCTTACGGCGGTTCCGTGCCTTGCTGGTGAATTTAACCAGGTGATACTGAATTTGATCATTAATGCTTGCCATGCCATTGCCGCGGCCGCCGGTGACGGCTCCGGGGAAAAAGGCACGATTCGAGTATGTACTCGCCGAGACGGTCATTGGGCCGAGATTCGTGTTAGCGATACCGGAACAGGCATGCCGGAGTCCATCAGAACCAGAATTTTCGACCCGTTTTTTACGACCAAAGAGGTGGGCAAAGGTACGGGGCAGGGGTTGGCCCTTTCACATGCGGTCATTGTAAAAAAACACAGCGGGACCATCAGATTCGAAACGGAAATCGGCAAGGGTACCACGTTCATCATTCGTCTCCCTCTGGATGACGCTCCGGAAATCAAAGCAGAAACACAGGATGACGAAATGGATCTATTATTCCAGGCCGTTTAGAACCTCTTGCACGACCTCCCGAATTTCTTCCGGAGTAAACGGCTTGCTTAGCGTATACGAGGCGCCAAGCTTTTCAGCAACATCTAGAAAGTCGATGGTTCCATTTCTGCCACCGCCGGATATGGCAATAATCTTGACAGCGGGAAAACATTTGCGCACCTCCATGATGGTTTCCAACCCTTCCTTTTCCGGCATCAGCAAATCGGTGATGATAAGATCGATGGGGGTGCTCTGCATCAGTTTCAGGGCTTCGACCCCGTTTCCGGCTGTGAAAAAGACGCATCCATCACGCAGATTGCGCAATGTCCGTTGCAAAGAATCACGGATGGAGGGCTCGTCGTCCACAATTAAAATGTTCTTCTTCATAATGATCCCCCGCCTTAAAATGTTTAATGAATTATTTGCGTTAGTAAAGCCCTCTAATATGTTTTGATACATAAGTATTCAAAAATGGTCAAGCATAATAAGCTTTCTGCATCATTCAACGATTTTGAAAAAGATTTCAAAGCATCCTGATTTGTGATATTTTAATGCAAGCCCAAAAGACAAAGTTTTCAACAGTAGGATAGAAAAGATGCTTTTAGAACGCTTACAAAAAGCGCTCCGGTTTTACTTCATCACCGACGACGGCGCCCCTGACTTGCCGCCGGTCGAACAGGTGCGCATCGCCATTGCCGCCGGGGCAACCGTCATCCAGTACCGCAACAAAGCGTTCTCTGCTCGTTTCCTACAGGAAGTTACGGCCATCAGGGACATATGCAAATGCAACGCCGTCCCGTTTCTTGTCAACGATAACATTCTGCTGGCCAAAGCACTCGGGGCCGACGGCGTCCACCTCGGCCAAGATGATGATGACCCGGCTTTGGCCAGAGACATTTTAGGGCCTCAAGCCGCTGTAGGGCTGTCGGTGTCCAGTGTCTCGGAACTGGAAAAAAGCGATCTTTCACCCTGTGATTACATCGGCGCAGGCCCTGTTTTTGACACCCGCACAAAAGCGGATGCCAAAGCAGCGATCGGCCTTGCGGGCCTCGAAGTTCTGATTAAATCCTCGCTGCGGCCTGTTGTCGCCATCGGCGGAATTGACCCTGCCAACGCCAAAGCCTGTTTCATCCGGGGGGCCGCCGGTGTTGCCGTGATCAGTGCCCTTACTCGCGCTGAAAATCCTTTGCAAATTGCGCTAAAGCTCTCATCCGCCTGCGGGTGCCAGCCCCGCACCTCCCTGGCTTCCCCGTGGCAGGATGAATTCGTGCTGATCGATAAATTGATCAAACACACACCGACCGGCCCCTATCTTAAGATTGGGCCTGGAGACGACGCCTGTCTTCTTGAAGCTGTAACCAACCCGGTGATCACCACGGATACCCAGCGAGAAGGGGTCCATTTCAGGTTTGACTGGCAAACACCCGCAGAAGTCGGGGAAAAGGCGGTTGAAATAACCTTCAGTGACCTCGCCGCTTCCTATGCCGTCCCCGTTGCCCTCTTTGTCAATTTGGCACTCCCTGCGTATATTTCCGACAACACCGTTGCGGCGCTTTACAAAGGGATCAACAAAGCCCTTGAAAAATACGGCGCCGCCTTGGGCGGCGGCAATATTTCCGCTGCCGACCAACTGTCGCTGGACCTGTTTGCCGTCGGCCGGGGTCACGATGCTGTTTTCCCGGCCCGATCAGGTGCCCTTCCCGGCTACGGACTGTATTGTACCGGACCTCTCGGCCTGGCCCGTGCCGGCCTTGAGTCGCTGCTTAGAAACGATCCGGCCTTTAAATCCCTGATTGCAAAATTCAAGTTCCCGTCAGCACGGTTTGATGCCGCCCGGATTCTGGCTCAAAACAATGTAGGATGCGTCATCGATATCAGCGACGGGCTGGCTGGAGACGCCCGGCATATTGCTGCGGCCTCCGGACTTTCCATCGAATTCGACTTGAGCGGCTGCGTGCTTGATCCCGGCCTGATATCCTTCTGTAAAAAATATCACCTGAAACCCGAAAAGATGGTTCTTTCCGGCGGTGAGGATTACGAGCTGTTATTCGCATGCCCGCCGGAAATCTTTGACCACGTTAAAAACGCTCTGCCGGAGGCATATCCGGTGGGACGCTGCCTTGACTTTCAAGGAACGCATCTGGTCAACCTGCCTGCCGGTGTTGCATCGTTTCAGCACGGCAAGAGATAACCGGAAGATTAGCCCGGACATTTCATGAAAATTTTTCAGAAACTATCGGCTAATGTAAAGAATTTTTCTCAATGCAAACTGAAAAAAATAAGTCCGGAAAGCTTGCGATTTGCAAACGAAATCATCTATGATATTAATCTGATAATGCGAGTTGATATAGCCGCAAGAAATCCTCACCCGAAGCCTCGATTGGTTCGGAACAAAATTATACAATATATAGCGTGCGGGAGATGATCGCGGTTTTCCAATGATGTTCCATCTGGGATGCGACTATGTTAATCGTATCACATTTTGTTGGAATCATTTGATATATGACTTTCTGGCAAGATGTACACAAGTTTCCTTTCTAACACATTTATTTTAAAGACAAAATTTCAAGATTTGTCACGTCTTCTTCAACCTTTCGTCCACATACTTGATTGTAAGTAGGACATAAGATTGGTGTCGCTATTGGCAATCTTGAGCTTCCGGCGGACATGTTCCCGGTGACGGTTAATTGTAGCCGCGGATACACCTCTAATCTGAGCGATTTCTTTGGTCCGCAATCCAATTCGAATCATATTACAAATATTAATCTCGGTCGGTGTCAGAGAAAGGTGGGTTTTTGACAAATGGCTGACAAACGGAGACGCTATCTCCTCCAGGTTGGTCTTTACATCTCTGCATATTTCCTCTGAGTTTGGGGTAAATTCAGAATCAATTCATGCAAAATCGGCATCAAAATCTTATCAATGTTCGTACGTATATTCATATATATTTCTTGCTTTTCTTCTTCGATCCTTGCCAAAACCGACCGAAGCGCTGCGTTCGCCTCCTGCAATGCCTTTCGTTCCAAGGTCAACTGCTTGTTAATCTCCTGCAATTCCAGTTCAGCAGAAATCCGCATTGCGGCAGTGCCGATTCTCTCGGCCAGTTCATCCAGTAAGGCGCGTTCCTCTCTTAGAAATGGTCCCTCGTCTGCTGGCGGACGCTCTTCCAGATAGAAGATGGTGACTTCACCCTTGGGTTCGTTATACACAAAAATACGCGAGGATTGCCGCCACTTCGCAACTTTAAATCCCTTACTTTGGTATGTTTTTCCTTGGAAAATAATCCGGGCGCACGTAATTTCCGGATACTGCCACGAAAAGGGCAAAAAATTAACAAGATCTCGCAGCAGATCTTCAACCGAATCAGAATGACGTTCTGCCAGCTGTGCTATCCCATACAAGCAGTTCAATTCCTTGATCCGCTCGCGAAGCGCAATCACAAGTTTTGAAGGCTCTTTTTCATCGTTAAATGGAATTCGCCACAGATGAAAAAAGTCTGAGGGCTGGTTTTGAAAATCCTTTCCGGTAGTCTGCGATAAAGAATTTTTTTTCTATCCATAAATCCTACCTATTATAGATATGCAGTATATGGGTATTAATTTGGCATATTTAATGCCCATACTTTATAGGCAATATAAGTGCATTTTAATCGTATTTACTTAATTCATGCCGGCTTATATTGTCAATCAAAAACAATACCAACCTAAGGAGGTTCTTATGCTGCATGCCACACTTGATTCAATCTTAGAAGGACGTCGGAGCCAACCTCATCAACTCATAGAGGTGCTGCAGGACACACAGGAACATTATGGTTATATCCCTGAAGAATCCATGAAGATCATATCAAGTGAACTGGGCGTACCAATCATGGAAGTATACAGCGTTGCTTCTTTTTACAAGGCTTTTGCATTGAAACCGCGTGGAAAAAACGTAATCACCGTATGCACGGGCACAGCATGTCATGTGCGCGGCGCAAAAATGATTCTCAACCAGGCAGTCGGTCAACTCGGGGTTGCGCCCAAAGAAATAACCCAAGACGGACTTTTTACGATTGAACATGTGAACTGCCTTGGCGCTTGTGCACTTGCACCAATCGTTACTGAAAACGGATCATGCCATCACCACATGACACCCGGAAAGATACGCAAACTAATTACGTCACTTAGTAAACGCGGAACGGAGGAAACTTCAGATGACTAAGATCAACACGATCAGAAAGCTGGAAGCCCTTCGGACGAAGCTTCAAAATAACCGCAAAAAATTCCAGACAACACTTGTTTTATGCGGCGGGACCGGGTGTCAAGCATCACGCTGCCAAATCCTAATCGATACAGTCAAAAACGAACTGGTTAAACAGGGGTTGGAAAAGAGGGTCCAAGTGCGCACCACCGGATGCCACGGTTTCTGTGAGCAGGGCCCTATTGTTATCGTAGACCCGGGCAATACATTCTATTGTCATGTTTTGCCTGACGACGCCCACGATATCATTACCAAAACCGTCTGTGAAGGCGAAATTATCGAACGATTGCTTTACAAGAATCCGGTATCCGGCAAAACGATTCAGACCGAGGCGGAAATTCCCTTCTACCGTGCCCAGGACCGTCAGCTACTGGCCCTAAATCGACAGGTTGATCCATGCGCTATCGAAGACTACATTGCTATCGGCGGATATTCGGCGCTTGCGAAAACCCTTTTTGGGATGACACCAAAGTCGGTCGTCGACGAGATCAAGGCCTCTGGTTTAAGAGGACGGGGCGGGGGCGGCTTTCCCACCGGCCGCAAGTGGGCTGCCTGCCAGGAGGCGCCCGGCGATGAAAAGTATGTTATATGCAATGCAGACGAAGGAGATCCCGGTGCCTACATGGATCGTTGTGTACTGGAGGGTAATCCGCACCTGGTTCTCGAAGGAATGATGATCGGTGCATGGGCAATTGGTGCTGGTCAAGGCTATGTTTACGTTCGAAACGAATACCCTTTGGCGGTAAAACATGCGCAAGTGGCTGTTCAGCAAGCTCGCGAACGGGGGCTTCTGGGTGAGAATATATTGGGATCTTCATTCTCTTTTGACGTTGATATCGCCCGGGGCGGAGGCGCTTTTGTTTGTGGTGAATCGACTGCGCTCATGGCTTCTCTGGAAGGTAAAGTCGGTGAACCGCGGCCAAAAGACATCCATACCGTGGTTGACGGTCTTTGGCACAAACCAACCACACTGAATAATGTCGAAACATGGGCCAATGTTCCTTCTATAATCCTAAACGGTTCAGCCTGGTATGCTTCTAAAGGATCCAAAACCAGCAAAGGAACCAAAATCCTCGCACTGACCGGTCGTATCAAAAACACAGGGTTGGTCGAGATCGCAATGGGGACTCCTCTTAAGACCGTTGTGTTCGATATCGGCGGTGGAAGTGCAACAGGCAAGCCTGTTAAAGCGGTTCAGACCGGCGGGCCCTCCGGAGGATGCCTTCCTGTAGATAAATTTGATCTTCCTGTGGAGTTTGATGCACTTGCCGAAGCAGGTTCGATGATAGGTTCCGGCGGCATTGTGGTGATGGATGAAGAGACCTGCATGGTAGATGTAGCAAAGTATTTTCTCACTTTTTTGCAGGACGAATCATGCGGCAAGTGTGTGCCCTGTCGCTTGGGCATCAGCCGCATGTTGGAAATCATCACTGATATCACCGAAGGTCGGGGCAACCCCGAACAAATACGTCTCTTGGAAGAGTTGGCGTACACGGTCAGTGAAACAGCGCTGTGCGCGTTAGGCAAGACGGCAGCGAATCCCGTGCTTTCCACCTTGCGCTATTTCCGCAAGGAATACGATGCACACATTAACCAAAACCACTGCCCAGCCGGCGTGTGCCAGGCGTTGATCACATACACAATTGATCCTGAAAAGTGCACAGGTTGCGGGATTTGCAAGCGCGAATGTCCTTACAATTCTATTAAAGGTGCAAGAAAGAAAGTTCATAAAATTGAACTGCAGATCTGCCAGAAATGCGGGATCTGTAGAAGTGAATGCACTTTTGAAGCCATTCAAGTTAACTAACGAGGTATAATATGACTCCACATGTGACGATAACTATTGATGGTGCCAACATTCGAGCGGCCAAAGGATCAAGCGTGCTTGATGCGGCTCTTGGATACGGCATCTGCATCCCTCATCTGTGTCATCTCCAATATGTTTCAGATATTGGTGCATGTCGCCTTTGCATCGTAGAGCATGCTGACAATGGCAGGTCTAAAATTACGACGTCCTGCACCCTGCTCGTGAAAGAAGGTATGGTAATCTGGAGCCATACCGAAAAAATCAGGAAACTGCGACGCAATATTGCAGAGCTGCTCGTTGCCGAAGCGCCTAACTCCCGTGCGATTCAGGACATTGCCGTGCGTTGTGGCGTGAAGGAAGTTCGCTATCCGTTCAGAAACAATGACTGTGTTTTATGCGGCCGTTGTGTTCGCGCATGCACGGGACACTATGGGGTAAAGGCAATTGGCTTTGTCGGGCGCGGCAAGGATCGCCGCGTGGATTCTCCTTTTGGCGTGCGTTCCGAACTCTGCAGGCAATGCGGTACATGTCTCGATGTCTGCCCCATGACCATCGTTCCTTGTAGCGGACCGATGAAGCGCGGGCAAGAACGTCTGTGCGGGCAATGCGAAGCAAAAATGCCATTCGCAGAAAAAACACCGGGTTTCTGTGTAGCGTGTGATTTGGGCGAAGGTTTTCAATGCGTGCGCAGTTCTTAGATTTTTAGGATAGGAACAAATAAATCTGAGCATGTTGTGAAAATTATTTTGAGTTAGGCCTTGTATCCAAATATATCCGGTGCCTTTAGTGGTGTTACCTGCTATGTTGGTCAGGTGCTGTAAAATTCTTTAACTTCAACGATACGTAATGTGTATCTCATTTGGCTTACCATCAGATACAGGTCTGGTCTAAAGTCGTAAAATCCCATATCTTGCGATCTGGCCTCTGGAACGATAATTTGCGATACCTGCCTTTGATCAATTGTTTTATGGCAGCGGTTAAAAGTTCAAAATTACGTTAGCCAATCGCAACTCTTACAGCTTCAGAAAATATCAGAATACGATACGGATTCTTCAGTCTCGACATACTGAAGCCATCTACGGCTATCCATCTTCACTGGCATCAAAAACTTAGAATTGAGGAATATCAAAACGATACTTCAAACTTTTCTGTTAATGGTTAAAATCATG
>JACKQG010003391.1_pt1 | contig 19625 bp, 13 predicted proteins | sample 8237621 | NCBI WGS metagenome assembly JACKQG01 (sample SAMN15677084, study PRJNA649215) | marine metagenome | biome: marine; feature: Black Sea; material: saline water; isolation source: suspended particulate matter (SPM) from the Black Sea western gyre | collected 2013-06-09/2013-06-10 | depth... | reverse complement strand
GTTTTCATCTGTTTAAAATTTAGTAATACGTTAACTGTTTGCCACTTACATTTTAGTCATTCTCTCGCATATCTCAATATAAAAAACATGAGTGTTTCATATTGGTAATGATTATTTACAAATTTCCTAATGTTGTTAGATAATCCAGTTTAGCATTTACAAGTCTGATTTTATGAGCCTGGAGATTGAATTTAGCTTGCGTTTCGGCATTCAGTTCAGTTAAATACTCGGTTGAAGTGATTATGCCGTTATCCAATTGTGATGAAGCTGATTTCACAATTTTTGATCTCAGTTCGATAATTTCCTGATCCCTTTTGATCATTTCCTCATATTTCCTGATCCCGGTAATCTTATTTTCAAGTTCAATTTCCAGATTTATATCAAAAGTTTCTTTTTGTGTATTGATAATTTTATTTTGAATGTCGAGGATTTCCTTTTCCCTTTTCGTATGATTCCAATCCCAGATGTTCCAGTTAAGCCTTGCTCCAATCATATAATAATCTTCAAAAGTATTTTTTAACATATCATATCCGGGTCTGCCATATCCTGCCTGTCCAAATGCTGAAATTCGGGGTAATCTCTTAGTTGAAGTTACTTTCTTAATAGTATTTATTTTATTCTGCTGCAATAATAATAATGAATACTCAATACGGTTATTTTCAAATACCTCTAAATTCACCTTAGGTTCCGGTAATTGAATTATGGTATTTTTATTTATGTTCAAACCGGTTAACTCGTTCAATATGTCAATGGCTGCTTCAATTCCGATATTAACCTCAGCAATACTTTGTTCAGTGTTGATCAATTCTACTTTTAAAATATCTGCATTTGAAGAAAGCAATACTCCATTCTTTACCCCCGATTCAACTTCTGATAATTTTCCCCCTAAATTTTCTTTTAACAGCATTAATGTTTTCAGGCTTTCGCGCAGTAATAAAACATTGAAATATACCTGGTTGATTCTTTCTTTTAGATTAAATAATTGCAGTTCGAGATTTTGCCGGTCAATTTGAAGGCTAACATCTTCCAATGCTTTTTGTTTGCTGGTAGTTCCACCGTCATAAATCAATTGGCTTGCGTCAATATTGAACTTATACCAGTCTTTGTCCAATGTCGGAATATCAATCCCTGGAATTCTTTGAATAGGTACTTTTGTAACATCCGACTGGTAATGTATCTGCCCATTAAATATTAATTGCGGGAGGTAATTATTATTCAGGTTTTTTATCTTCAGGTCATTTGAAGCAGGAAGCAGATCTCGTTGTTGGGTGAGAGGATAATTATAAATGGCTTTAAGGTAACAAAGATCAAGTGTTATGGTATCTTGTGTAAAGGATTGAACCAAAAAGATGAAAATAAGAACTCCGGTGATGTATATTTTTCTCATGAGTGTTTCATTTTTTCTTAATTGCATTAATGACAAATTCAGATACTTCCTTTTTTCGTTGTTCAATAAAAGCTGCATAAACTTTCGGGTCTTCATTAAAGATAATATATTGCAGGATTGGTCGGGCGATAAAAGGAAAAATACACATCGCCAGCATGTTCACAATAAGATGAAACGGATTAACAGGTTCGATTGTGCCTTTTTCAATTTCTTCATAAACCTGGTTCACAAAAAAAGACGGGTTTATACCTGTACTTTTAATTAACTCTGCCACCCTTTCAGGATTTCTGTTTAATTCGTGTATAATAAATGCAGGAATATGAGGATTTTCATTGATTGTATTTATATAATTTTCGACAAACAACTTTATTTTTTCAAAAAGCGCTAAATCTTTTTTCATAAGATCCAATAAATTGGGCATAAGCTTAAAAAGAGCTTCTTTAAAGACGGCTTCAAACAGCTTGTCTTTGCTTCTGAAATAATAATGAAGAAGGGCTTTGTTTATTCCGGCTTCATCTGCAATTTCTTGCATTCTTGCACCTTCCATCCCCTTCATTACAAAAACATTTTTGGCAGCTTTTAAGATTGCCTGTTCTGTATTGAGGTCTTTTGCGTTCATATATTTAATGATATGAAATGGTATATTTAATTATATGGTTTAATCAATGGGTTTAACCATAAGATTTAACCAGGCGGTCAAAAGTATAACAAAAAATTATTCATGTCAAGTTTTTTTAGAAAAAAATTAAATAATTTATGGAATATGAATTTTAGAGGTCTTTTTTAATCAACAAATTTCAATGAATAAAGAATCGCTTCCATTTGTATAAGCAAATCGCGTTTTGGGGCATTGGGGGCATACACATATCCGTCGAGTGTAAATACCTTATTTCTCTTTTCATCAACTAATGTATAATTAACAAATGGGCCACCCATAAAATCACCTTCAACTTGCCATAAGCCACGCGTTTCAACGGCAAACATACCGTTAAAATCTATTCTTTTGGATACAGGAGGGATGTATTTCTCAGAAACAGACATATAAGAACCCCCTGACGGACCCGGAATATATTCCTTAGTAATCGTATCCATGTACGAAATAATTCTTTGAGTAGTAAAGGCTGCAGTATCTGTATAATCATAGGAATATATTATTATTCCCTGGCTGATTTTTTCGGTTTCTTTTCTGAGCCAAATAAAATCGGCATATTTTTTAGCAATGTAAAATCCACCGGGAATTTCCAATGTCAGGTGAAAGTTTTTTCGCAATTCATCTTGAATGGAACGGTCTCTAAACGCTTTAAAAGTTTTAATCAGTCGTTCCCTTTCCGATTCACCAAATATTTTTAATATGACTTCTTTGTTTTCATCAAAAAGTTTATAGAACGCCGTATCGGATGGAGCAGTTATTTTAATAACCCGTTGCGGGCTTGCCCAAAAATCTTTCTTAGCTTCTAATCCGGCTTTTTTCGATTTTTTATCTATATCAACGATAAGGACGTTATGATGTGATTTAAACATCTTAGTATTCTTGAAATTAGCCATAGGGATATACGATAATTCAAATAAGGGTTCGGGCTGGGGTAATACCTGGTATTCCTGTCCGAAGAAATTTCTGATACTATCACCAATGGCGCCTTCCCATTGCGTCTGATTATTTGTAACGATGATTATCTCAGCGGTTATTCCTGATGATGCCGGCACTGAGGATTTTTTAGTTTCGCAAGAATTCAGTAATAATAAACCTGAAATAAAAAGAGGAGTTAAAATTAAAAAACGTTTCATTGGAATGAATATTTTGTTATTTTCTTTGTGTCATTGATAGTTATTCGCTTCGCTGTCATTTACTTCGTGTCATTGATAGTCATTCGCTTCGCTGTCATTATGAACTATTAATGACCTAATGACCATGGATGACTTAATGACTATGAATGACTACTAATGAATCAACCTTTAACAGTTACTTTAATTTTTTGTCCGGGTTTAATTTTTTTCGAGTTTTTAATGTTGTTCAGCTTTTTGATCTGTTCAACCGTAACACCATTGTAAAGTTTAGCTATATCCCACAGGGTATCCCCTTTACGGATAGTATGATAAACGTAATCAGTGTCAACCTTATTGCTTAGAGTTATTTTGCTTTCTTTTGCCTCAGATTTGGGAGCATATACCAGCAATTTTTGATTAGGATGGATTGTATTACTCTTCAGGTTGTTCCATTTTTTCAAATCACTAACAGAGCATTTGTATTTTTTGGCTATCAATCCGAGATTTTCTCCGTTTTTTACAACATGATATTTTTCGTCTCTGTTTTTGATATTTGTCGGTTTGGTAGTAGAAGATTTTTTTGATGAAACGTATCCGGGAGCAAAAATTACCAGCTTTTGACCGGGATATATTGTATTACCCCTCAGATTGTTCCAGCTTTTCAGATTCCTGACACTACAACGGTATTTTTTTGCAATCAAACCCAGGTTTTCTCCGTACCGTACTATATGTATGTTTCTTTCTTTTGCTTTTTTAATTTCAGCAAGCAGCTTTTCTCTATCAATACCTTTTTTGGTTTTATAAGCATATAATTTTTGTTCATTGTCAATAAATGCTCCTACATATTCATGCGGAAGCCTGAGAGTATATTTTTTATCTTTTGTTGAAGGAATAATACCGGTTTTATAAGCAGGATTCAGGAATTTCAGTTCTTCCATCGGGATATGCAGCATTTCGGTTATCTGATTAAAAGACAGGACATCACTAACGGTTACGGTATCAATTACTTCAAAAAGAAATGCAGGTTCAACCGGATAAAGATTATGTTCGGCAGGATGATTCATCAGATATATAACTGAGATGAAAGCAGGGACATAACCCCGTGTTTCTCTAGGCAGGTATGGCCAGACAGCCCAGTAACTCTTTACACCGCCAGCCCTGCGAATTGCTTTGTTCACATTGCCTGCCCCCGAATTATAAGCTGCTAATGCCAACGACCAATTGCCGTAGATATCATAAAGGTCTTGTAAATGCTTACAGGCAGCAATCGTTGATTTGTAAGGGTCGAACCTGTCGTCAACAAGGGAATTTGCTTTTAATCCATATACCTTTCCGGTTCTGTACATGAACTGCCATAATCCTTTTGCTCCTGCCCGTGAATTTGCCGTGGGGTTCAAAGCAGATTCAACTACGGCAAGGTATTTCAATTCCAGAGGCATGTTAAACCTGTCAAGCTGTTCTTCGAAAAGCGGAAAGTAAACTTCAGACAAGCCTAATACTTTTGAAGTTAATTCTCTGCGTTTTATTGAATATGTATTAATATAGTTTTTTACCTGCCTGTTAAAGATTAGTTCGATAGGTGTCGTTTTATTCAACCTCTCAATTCTTGCCTGCAAAACCGAATCGGAATAAACAGGTACTGAATCCGGAGGGAAATTATAGACATTTAAAACGGTAGTATCGGTAGTAAATGTTGTATTTTTGAAGAACTTGAAAGCTACCAGACTGTCAAGCATTCCTATAATCTGAGCATTCTGCTCATCAGCAACAAAAAAACCGGAATCAACAGAGTTGATAATATTATTGCTTATTTCATATATTTTTTTGTTGATAGAATCATTTACCTGAATACTGTCAGCATCGGGGTAAATATTTCCGGGAAAAACCGAACTTATTACAACGGCTAAAAAAAGAGAAATTAAAATATTTCTAACTGTCATTATTATTAAATGTGTTAAATAGAATAACTAAAAATTTTTACGAATGTTTTATAGATTCGTTGCAAAAGTATAATATTTAATGATTAATCCCGAAACTTGGGCATGGAAAGACTGAAATGAGAAATGTTATAAGTTATTCGTTAAATGTTATAAGATAAACAATCGAAAATAATCAAACAATAGTTTTGAATTTGGTTTTTGAAAATTCCGGTTTGCCGGAATAGGTTGAATGGTGAACACCTCCTCATCTATTTCTCTCTCAGGTAATTGAGGCAAAATGGGGTAATAATAAATTTAGTCTTTTTTCTCCGCTGTATCGTTGCCTGATTTTTTTTTCTCATCAGTGTTGACACCATCTTTAAACTCACGAATGCCTTTTCCAAGTCCTTTCATTAATTCAGGAATTTTTTTACCGCCGAAAAGGAGAAGCACAATAACTGCGATAATTAAAATTTCCCATATTCCGGGTGTGCGAAAAAGAAGTAAAAAAGAAGTATTCATAATATTACTCTTTAGTGGTTGCAAATATACAAATAATTTCGTGAATTCAGTACTTAAATCATTTTTTAACTTTTCTGCCCTTCCACTGATAGTTACCTACAATTCCGAGTGCGCCGGTTAATATTATATAAACCGGATAGATTAATATTAAAGGCAACGAAAAAATAAACATTCTGCTGCGTTTAATAAAATTTCCGATTCCTATTAAAATGGGTATATCGATGATTAATTTTACCAGGTAAGAAAACACTACTATTTTAAACAGAAAAGGATAGAATATACTTAAAACCAAACCTGTTAATAATAATAAGTTTATCATATAAACAGTAACCGAAATGAATAAAATTTTAAAGTCATAACCTTTATTTTTCGAAGCCCACCTGGTTCTTTGATTAAAGAAGTCGCGGAGAGTTTTTTTTGCTTCTGTGAAAACAAAGGCGTTATAATTTTTCAGGAAACGTACGGATTTGTTACCAAAATATTTTTTGATTTTTAACATCAGAAACACATCATCGCCTGAAGAAAATTCATCACCGCCAAATCTACCCACATCATAAAACGCTTTTTTTTCATAAGCCAGATTAGCTCCGTTACACATAATAGGGTTGCCAATTTTAATAGCTCCCCCGGTAATGGCAATAAAGCTGAGGAATTCAAGTGTTTGCATTTTTTCGAAAAAAGATTTTTCATTGTGAAAACTAACAGGACCCACAATCATTCCGGGCTTTTCCGATTCATAGAAAGATACAATTGATTTCAGCCATTTTTCACCCAGTCTGCAATCGGCATCAGTGGTAACAATCAAGTCGCCTTTTGATTTTTCTATTGCAAGGCTTATTGCTTTTTTCTTATATGCCATAAATGGCTCTTCTTCCGATATTTTTATAAGTTGTATTTTATGTTCAGGATGTGAGGATATAAATGAATTTACAATATTAACGGTTTGGTCGCTTGAGTTATCATCAATAACAATAATTTCGAAAAGGTCTTTTGAAAAATCCTGTTTTACCAAATCAGCAAGCAGGTTTGTAATGTTTTTTTCTTCATTTCTTGCCGGAATTATTATACTGACCTGTGTTTTTAAAGTGATGTCTGGTGGTTTATATGTTTTTAATCTGAACCAGCCATAAGTATAAATTGAAATAATAACTAAGTAAATAATCCCGAAAAAAAGGAGCAGAATATAAAATATGATAACAGGATCAGTCATTATAGTTTTATTTCCTGAAAAAATTTAACCTATAAACAAAGAAAGTACCCAAAATAGCAGGGATTGCAAGATTGATGAGCCACAGAGATGACGAAGATGAAAGAATACCTATATTGATTTTATCGGTTAGTTCACCAAATTTTTCAAAATATAATCCGATAAAATAGAGTGAAACGGACCCCCTGATTCCGAGTTCCGCAAGAGTAACCGTAGGAATGGCTGTCATAATAAAAAATACAAGGGCGATGATAATAAGTCCGTGAATTAAAGGAATATCTACTGAAAACATCATTAAAAAAAGATAAAATTGCAATGCAAAGACACAATAACGTAAGAGGCTAAGTAGTAAAACAGTAACGAGTTCAAATGTTGAGAATGATGAAATTACGGAAAAATATTCGTTAAAATGCACAAATCGTTGTTTGATAAAGCGTTTGACAAAACCCGGCAAGGCAGTTATGTTCAGAAAAAACAGGATTAAAGTTGTTATTATAACTACCACAAGTAATATTATTCCATAATACAGATAATCAGAATAGAATTCAGCGTTGCGAAAATACATAGGGATGTAAAACAAAAGACTTACAGCGCCAGCGATGATGGTAACAAGCAACTGGCTTAAACTTCCGACAATTGTAATAAAAACTCCTTTCCATGGATTTGCTTTTTCAAGCATAAATACACGCCCAAACCATTCACCAACCCTGTTTGGAGTAAAAATACTTACTGAAATACCCGAGAGAACTGCTTTAAAAGATTTTAAATAGGGAACTCTTTCAATTTTATTTATCATAAATTGCCATTTTAACGACTCGATCCCCCAGTTAACCACCATTAATAAAGTTATCCAAACAACGAACAGATAAACATGTGGCTGATCTAATAGTTCGGAAAAAGACTGTAGAACAAAATCCAGCTTTTTATGTTGAAAAATCTGTTTATAAATGAAGTAATAAGTTGCAATAATTATTGCAAATCTTATGATATAATTAAACGTTTTGTTTTTATGTATATTTGTAAAATACTTCATTTAATCAGTTACAAAATTAAACTTTTATTTTGGAATCAGAACGCGTCATATTAGGTATTGATCCTGGCACAAATATAATGGGTTACGGACTTATTCAACAAAAAAGTTCAAAATTACAACTTATTTCATTAGGTGTTGTTCAGTTAAGTAAATACAGTAATCAGGCTCTAAAGCTAAAAAATATTTTTGAAAGAACTCTTTTTTTAATTGATGAATACAAACCCGATGAACTGGCAATAGAAGCTCCTTTTTACGGTAAGAATGTTCAGTCAATGCTCAAGCTGGGCAGGGCACAAGGTGTTGCTATGGCGGCAGCCCTCTTCCGCTCGGTGCCAATTTTTGAATATACTCCAAAAAAAATTAAACAATCCATAACCGGAAATGGTAATGCATCAAAAGAGCAGGTAGCTGCAATGTTGGTAAATTTACTGTCGATAGATAAAAAACCTGAATACTTAGACGCTACCGACGGACTGGCGGCTGCCGTGTGTCATTATTTTCAGAAAGGAATTTCAACTTCCGGTTCCAACTATTCGGGATGGAAACAGTTTATTACAAAAAATCCGGGAAGGGTGAAGTAAATACTAATGCCTAAAGTTTAAATTACTCAAATTAAAATTTTAAAAAGATCTTTACCAAGGGGGAGATATAGATGGGGTTACATCAGCTTCTGGTATGCCTGCCACCAGCGGTCGGGGATGTCGTCTTTACAGGCTATTTCATAATCGTTATACGAACAGGGGACAAGATGATGGCGTTCGTAAATATTTTTATAATTAGTTTTTACAGGTACATCCATCCACCACCTGTCGCTCTTTTTGCTTTTATAAAATACTAACTGGTCTTTATGGTCTTTAATGGAAACGGTATATTTGATATATTCTTCTTTATCTGTGTAAGGATGGTCGTGTTTACGATTATAGTATCCATCAATGAAGTACCATATCATTTGAGCCGCAAGATGCACTGTTTGGTTGTTAATATCATATTTCGGATTGATTTCATAAATACCTAAAGATGATAGCTTATCGCTCAGTCCGGCGTATCTCATTATCCGGCAGATTTCTTCACCATAAAACCCATTGGGTGAAGCATTCCCGTTTCCCGGGGCATCCGATTGCCGGATTGCTGAAATATCAACCGATATCATATCTGCATTTCTGACCAAAGGTTCTGCTTCTTCCGGATTCTCCCTGATGTAACCCAACCTGTAAACATCGAAGTAGAGGTTTTTCATTAAATTAATAGCTTCCGGGTCAACAAAATATGACTGATAACCAATATTAGTATAATTGAACAAGAAGTTTGGCTGGTGAAGAATAGTTTTATTTAAATATGATTGTGAGTCGAGTTCCTGATCTGTTTTTCCAATATCAAAAACCGAATCGAGAGCCACTATATTTATAATTCGACCTAACGATTCATACGCCCTGTAATTGGCGAAAGTCAAATCCTGGCTGCCACCTATAATTACGGGAATGATATTTTTTTGAATCAGTTCTGAGACAATGCCTGACAGGGCAAAATATGTATCATTTATTTTATGACCTTTTTTTATGTTTCCCAAATCGGCAATACGGACTTTATAATCGCCCTTGAATAGTTTATACAGATGATTTCTGACATAATCGGGGGCATGTGCGCAACCTTTGTTATTAACAGCTTTTCGGTCTTCCTTAACGCCTATTATGGCAATATCAACATCACCAAGCTCCGGAAATTTATCTTTATTAAAATAAATTTTTATAATGTCTCCTAATTTTTGACCGGATGAATTTTCATTCAAATTAATCTCAGACAATTCCAGAGGCTCTAAGTATATTGAAATGTCCATAGCATCAAACTTTGTTAATTGTCAAGTTTGTTATTTATACAATAATATTGGAAAAAAGTTATGAGAAATTTGATAAATTTTATCCCGGAGTGTTTTTTTAAGTAATTCACGGTTATTAAAATTTATCAAAAAAGGGGGATGAAAATATTCCCCGAATAATCTGATTTTATTTTTTTTTCTTTTTGCCCGTCTGCTTTTTATCGGCGGCATCGATGATTTGTCTGCATCCTTCAAATGTTAAACTTTCGGGATCTTTGCCTTTGGGAATTCTGTAATTCTTTTTTTCTTTTTTTAAATATGCTCCGTATCTGCCTTTAAGTACACTGATTGAAGGGTCTTCTTCATATTTTTTTATTATCTTTTCTTTTTCTTGTTTTCGTTTGTTCTCAATAATTTCTATCGCTCTTTCCTGCGAAACCGAAAGAGGGTCATTGTTTTTTCCAAGTGAATAAAACAGGTTTGTGTGTTTAATATAAGGTCCAAAGCGTCCGATAGCCACAGTCATTTCTTCATTCTCGTAACTTCCAATGGTTCGCGGAAGCTTAAACAATCCGAGAGCTTCTTCAAGGGTTACCGACTCAATACTTTGTCCCTTTCTCATTCCTGCAAATTTTGGTTTCTCCTCATCGTTTGATTCGCCGATCTGAACAATAGGACCGTATCTGCCAATTTTTGTATAAACATTTCTGCCCGTTTCCGGGTCAGTTCCTAATAAGCGTTCACCACTTTGCTTTTTAGATTTTTCCAATGTTTCCTGAACACAATTGTGGAAAGGTGTGTAAAATTCTTTGATCATATCATTCCATACTTTATTTCCATGTGCGATTTCATCAAATTCTTTCTCAGCATTGGCAGTAAAGTTATAGTCCATGATATTATTAAAATACTGTACCAGGAAATTATTTACAATGCTACCTATGTCAGTAGGAAAGAGCTTGGCTTTTTCAAATCCTGTTTTTTCGGTTTTTATCTCCTCCACTATGCTGCCATTGCTAAGAGAAATAAAACCGTACTTACGTTCAACTCCTGTCCTGTCTGCTTTTTCTACATATTCCCGTTTTTGTATAGTAGAAATAGTAGGAGCATAAGTGGAAGGTCTTCCAATACCCAGTTCTTCAAGTTTTTTTACAAGGCTGGCTTCGGTATATCTCGGAGGATATTGCGTAAATTTTTCGACAGCATTTATAATATTTCTTCGAAGTTTTTCGCCTTTTGAAAGTGGCGGCAATACTCCTTTTTGAGTGTCGCCAACTTCATCATCTGTCGATTCTAAATATACTTTTAAAAATCCGTCAAATTTTATTACTTCGCCTTTTGCTACAAATTTTTCTTTCGTTGTTGAAATGTCAATAGTAACATTTGTCTTTTCTAATAGTGCATCAGCCATCTGGGAAGCAATAGTCCTTTTCCAGATAAGTTCATAAAGTCTTTTTCGTGAAGCGTCTCCTTCTATTGTCTGGTTTTCCAAATAGGTTGGTCTTATGGCTTCATGGGCTTCCTGGGCAGCTTTTACTTTAGTTACATATTGCCTGGTTTTTACATAATCTTCTCCGTAATTTTTCGTAATCACCTTTTTAGCCATTGATAAAGCGAGATTTGAAAGATTAACGGAATCGGTACGCATATAAGTAATTTTACCCGATTCGTATAGCTGTTGGGCTACAAGCATTGTTTTCGCGACAGAGAATCCTAATTTTCTTGAGGCTTCCTGTTGAAGTGTCGATGTAATGAAAGGCGGTGCAGGAGATTTTTTAGCTGGCTTTGTTTCAACTGAAACTATTGTAAATTCTGCGGGAATACATTTATTTAAAAAAGCAACTGCCTCTTTTTTTGTTTTAAACCGGGTGGAAAGTTCGGTATCCAAAAAAGTAGTTCCATTGCTTTTTACGATTTCAAACTTAGCAGTGATTTTAAAAGAAGATTCGGGCTTAAATGCTTTAATTTCTTCCTCCTGCTCAACGATTAACCTAACAGCCACCGATTGAACACGACCGGCTGAAAGAGCAGGTTTAATTTTTTTCCAGAGGACAGGAGAAATTTCGTATCCGACAAGGCGGTCTAATACTCTTCTTGCCTGCTGTGCATCCACAAGTTTATTGTCGATTCCTCTTGGATTTTTAATGGCATCTAAAATTGCAGATTTGGTTATTTCGTGGAAAACAATTCTTTTGGTTTTTTTTTCTTCGAGATTCAATGCTTGTACCAAATGCCATGATATGGCTTCCCCTTCACGGTCTTCATCAGTAGCCAGCCATATTGTTTCAGCGTCTTTGGCAATTTTTTTAAGCTCGGAAATTATCTTTTTTTTATCGGCAGGTATTTCGTAGTTTGGGACAAATCCTTTGTTAACATCAACACTTAAATCTTTTTTTGAAAGGTCTCTTACATGCCCGAAGCACGACTTTACCGAATATTCTTTTCCAAGGAACCTTTCAATCGTTTTTGCTTTAGCCGGAGACTCAACAATTACAAGATTTTTAGCCATCACAATTTGTTTTAATAAATAATTAAGCTTTCTAAAAAATTGTGCAAATGTAAAATAATAAATACATTAAAATCCAAAAAGGGTTTCAAATTTTTATCGTATCAGGTATGAAAAGCAGAATAATGACCGAAGGAAGAACGCATGGACAGTCAATGATTACTGAATGGAACAATCATTGCAACCTTATATTATTAATATTTGTCTTAAATTAGCTGCAATAATTAATTTTTGTAAATCATGAAAAAAAACTACTTTTTTGTTATATCTACCTTTCTGTTAAGCTTGTTTATTTTTTCTGAAACATACGCACAGAAAGAAATTCCGCCCAAAGGGTATGAAAAATTAACACCTTTATCAGTAGAGGATTCCATTGAATTGGCAAATCTTCCCAGGCTAATCTTACCCGAAAGTTTTAAGGGACCCAATGCTCCGTTATTGCCTCCTGTTGTTGACAATTCGGCAAATATACACTGGCGGCCGGTCTTTGCACAGGTTGCTTTAGAGTGCGGACAGGCAAGCGGAGTAGGACTTGGGTATACTTATGCAATGAATCGTTTGAGGAATTTGCCTTCAAATGATCCCGATAATCAATACCCCACTCATTTTTGCTGGAATTTTGCAAATGGTGGTGATGGTTGGTACGGTGTCAGCTATTTCCATAGCTTTGAAATAATAAAGACAGGGGGAACGCCTAATGTAACAACTTATGGCGGAATGTCTGCCGGGGGTCCAAAGCGCTGGATGAGCGGCTACGACAATTATTACCAGGCTATGCACAACAGGTTAGCCGAAGCTTTTCAGATAGATGTTTCAACCGAAGAAGGTGTGCTGACGTTACGACACTGGATTGACAATCATTTGGAAGGATCAGATGTAGGCGGTGTTGCCAATTTTTACACGTCATGTCCTTATGGAATGCCTACTTTACCACCGGGAACCCCGGAGGCAGGGATGTATGTAATGACAAGCTGGGGTTATGCAAATCATGGATTAACAGTTTCCGGTTATCACGATTCGATTTGCTGGGATTATAATAATGACGGGCAATATACTAATCATATAGATATTAATGGAGATGGTGACGTTAATGTAATGGATTGGGAAATCGGTGGATTAAGATTTGCCAATACTTACAGCGGCGGCCCCAGTTTCGGAAACAATGGATTTTGCTATATGATGTATAAAACCCTTGCCGACCCCTATGGTAATGGCGGAATATGGAATAATGCGGTTCATGTTCTTTATGCCAAGGCAGGCACGGAACCTCTGCTTACAACACGTATTACTCTGAAACATACTTGCCGTCACCAGATCAGGGTACGGATGGGAATATCAACCGATACAACCTCTGAAGTACCTGAATATGTGCTTGGATTTCCTATTTTTGATTTTCAGGGAGGGTGTAATTATATGCAAGGAGGTTCTTCCGAAGAAGATAAAACAATTGAATTCGGATTGGATATAACACCGTTTTTAAATTTGATCGAACCGGGTACACCCGCAAGGTATTTTATTTTAGTAGATGAAGATGATCCGAATAACTTGAGTTCAGGTGAGATAATTCAGTATTCTTTAATTGATTATACAAATGGTGTTAATGAAATAAATTGCGATCAGACCAATGTTAACCTTAATCAAAACTCATTGACTAAATTATGGGTGAATCATACTGTTGAATATAATAATGTTTTTATAGATAATGACACGCTTCCGGTAGCTACGGTTTATGAGCCATATACCTGCCAGTTAACGGCTTCGGGAGGAACTGAACCTTATTTGTGGGATTTTGACCTGAATTTTACCGAAACAAATTATACTCAAACATTTCCGATGGTTAGCGCCCAACAGTTAACTCCGAGTAATAATAACGACGGCTATGCATTAAAACAACTTGATTTCACATTTCCGTTTTACGGAGAAGAATATGATGAAGTAAGGGTTAATGTAGATGGCACTATTATGTTTGAGAATTATTTTGACTGGCCTTATTCAGTATATGACTTTTTTACTTTTACAAAAAATAAGCATATTGCTCCGTTTTATACTGATTTGAGAATTTACCCAACGAGTAATGATGGTATGTGGTACGAAGGGGGTGAAAATTCAGCTACATTTCGCTGGAAAGTTTCTGTAAACGGACAACAAGGCACTACTGAATTGAATTTTGCCGTAACCTTATATAAAAATGGGAATATAAAATTTTATTACGGAGATGTAAATGATTATACAAATATTGAATGGTTGTCAGGGCTTTCGGCGGGAGATAATAAATACTACCAGTTTACCGAAGTTACAAACGATCCTTCTATTACACCTGAATTTGTCTGTGATCTGGAAGCCTCGCATCACCCTGAAGAATTTGAGGTGTCACGATATGGTATTTTTAGCGGAACACCCCAGAAAATTTATAATAATTTCGAGATAAAATTCAGGGTAACCGACGAAAACAATTTATCCAACTCAAAGATTTTACTATTCTCAACAGACGGGTCTAATTATTTAGTTGTAGATGATTATACGGTTGTTTCAGGAGGCGATGATATTATTGAGTTTGGCGAAACGACTTATTTATCTGTTTCTATTAAAAGTCTGGGAGTGGTAACCATAACCGGTGCAGATATGCTAATATCAATTAATGATGAGTATGTTACTGTGGTCGATAGCATGGAGATACTTGGCAACTTTGAACCCGGCGAGATAAAGACTTTTACCGATGCATTTGTTTTTGATGTAGGAAATCTTGTTCCGAATGGACATGACCTTGATTTCAATACGCTTATTACTGATGATTCGGGAGGAGAATGGACAAGTCATATTTACCTTACTGCTTACGCACCGGAAATTTCTGCCGGAAGCGTTACAGTGGATGATGGCGGCAATGGTGGTTTGGACCCGGGTGAAACGGCCGACTTGATAGTTACATTGGTAAATGACGGCGGAGCAACGGCAAATAATATTGTGGCTACATTATCATCCGATGATCCTTATGTAACAATAAATAACAACACAGGGAATATTAATATCCTAAACCCGTATAATAATGACACTGTAACCTTTAATGTTACTGCTTCCGACGAAATTCCTGTCGGGTATATTTTAGAATTTACAGTAGATATTGAAGCTGATAATGATTACACTGCTTCTGACCAGATATATGTAATCGTTGGATTGATTTGCGAGGGCTTTGAAACAGGAGATTTTTCTGCATATCCCTGGCAGCTTGGCGGTGATGCCGAATGGATGATTGACGATAATATCATGTTTGAGGGCAACTATAGCGCCAGGTCGGGAGATATTGGCGATGAACAAACATCTGATATGCTACTCGAGATTTGTGTTTTAAGTGATGGTGAAATAGGTTTTTATAAAAAAGTCTCCAGTGAAGCTACCTATGATTTTCTCAGGTTTTATATCGACGGGATTGAAAAAGGAGCCTGGGAGGGCGAACAGGACTGGAGTATATCAACATATCCTATCAGCGCAGGAATACATACATTGAAGTGGTCTTATGAAAAAGATTATTCGGTAAGTAACGGCTCAGATTGCGGATGGGTGGATAATATCACATTCCCGCCTTTTGGCGATCCATATCCACAGTTGACGTACAATCCGGAAACATTTGTGCTAACTCTTGAAAGTGGTGAAATTGTTACTGACACAATTACTTTAATGAATGAAGGCACGGGTCCGATTGTTTATTCTGTGGAAGTGGAGGATTCGCTGGGCAATAGTGTGGGCTGGTTATCCGTTGACCAGCAAAACGGTGGTCTCAATCCGGCTACCGGCGACACAATAGAAGTTACTTTTGATGCAACCGGACTGGAAGAAGGCAACTACATGGCTAATATTATTATAACAGACCATTTGGACAATGAATATATTATTCCTGTTTGGATGTATGTTGAAATTATCCCTGGCATTGGGAGGAACAATTATATTTCCCGATTTGAAAGCATGCCCAATCCTTTCAGTGATAAAACACAAATCTGGTTCGAAGTAAAGAAATCCGGTAAATTAACACTTGATATATTTGATTTTAAAGGCACAAAGATTAAAACACTTATTCCGGGCTTAATGCTTAACAAAGGAAGCCATACAATAATATGGGACGCCACCAACCAAAGCGGGAACAGGGTTAAGCCGGGAATATACTTCTATAAGCTGACATTTGATAATGAAGTGCTCACAGGAAAGATGATTTTTATGGATTAAAAACATAAATGCGTAAATGATTAAATAATAAAGAAATGTCAACCATAAAATGAAAATTGCCAGATTGATGTTAAGGCTAACAATATATTCTATCATTTTATCATTCAATCATTCAATCATCATCCATTTTAGTATTTTCTGATTTTTCCATCCGTTCAGCCTCAATTTGCAGCATCTCGCCAAATGTCATATAATACTTTTCGGCTAAAGCTTTTGTATGATTAAACAGCAAACTATCGTTCAGTATTTTTTGCTTATTGTTTTCGAGGGCAAGATGTTTATTATAAATATCCGGATGTTTGTTTTTGAAAATATATTCCGCTTCTGATGTAATTCTTTCATCCAGCGGTTTGCCTTCTGCTTTAGCTTTTCCAATTACATTATCGAACCAGACGCTGTAATTCAATATATTAGTTATGTAATTATATAAAAGATCATACTTAGAAACCGGTGCATAAAGCGCATAAGCTTCATCGATAAAAGACCAGTCGAATTTATAAAGGAATCGTTCGGTCACCATCAGAAGGATAACATCCTGCTTTTCAATTTCTTCTTTAAGATTAAGGTCGTGTACATATTTAGGATTGTAATATGTATCGGGATAAACCATGGAATAAAAATACCAGAAAGCTTCGTTTTTGAAAAGGTGTTTTGGAATACGGGTATTAAAAATATTCCAGTAATAACTATCGGCAATTGCAAGCACCATTGGTCTGTCCTTTTCAGGATTTTCCTCAAACCTGTAAACCGGATATGCAAGCGGTTCCTTTTCGGGGAGACGCCAAAGCAGGTTCAGGGTCTTGCCGCCATCGTAATCGGGACGCCTGGCATGTTTCTCAATTTGCAGGCTGTCGATATAAACATCGGGCATATCGATTTGCCTGAGATTTTCAATGTATTTTAGCAACGAGTCGGCGGCATACGACATGCCATAAATACTCCAGTGTATTCCGTATTTCGGGTACAAAGGATATTCGGCTTTGCCTTTAAGGATTTTGAAATATGGATTAAAATCAATGAAACGGACTTTATGCTCCTTTGCTTTCTTTACAAAATATTTAAGATTTGTTAGTTCCTTTTTATTAGTATAAAAATGATTAGGAATATATTCTGGATAAAAGGATGCCTTACCGGGTTCAAAAACAAGGATCAAATCAATATTTTTTTCTTTTTTAAGATATTCCTGTAAAAACTTTAATCGTCTTATTTTTTTATCGATTACGTTTTTACCTATAAAGTCACCACCCATATAAGCCCGGATATAATCGTATTCGTATAATTGGTCATTCTTGCCAATAACCACACCTTCGGCATGTATTTTTCTGAACAGGCTGTAATCAAGCTGGTTTGTAAACCTGACAAGAAAATCACGGAACCCGATATGGTCTTCGAGATATTTATCGAATTCTGCCTGGAATGTACCCTTTTTCCATTCGTCCCAGGAAAGTTTCGTTTTCTCAGCCAAAACAAAATCCCCATCCAGTTCCCTTACTTTAATTAAAGGGTATTCCTTTTGTATTGCAGGCAAAACCAGCATCACAAGCAAAATAAGAACCAATATTTTTTCGAGAATCTTCAAATTGTATTTAAAAATTTAAAATCTAAAATAAATAAACGGATTAAAACCTGATGAAGTAATCGAGGCTAAACTGATCATAAATAAAATAATTGATATAACAAACATTGATAAAATAGCCTTCAGCCTTTTATCTTTTGCAAAAAGTTTTTGCTGCCATATTTCAATCTTTTTAAATCCTCCCCAGAATGAGAAAAATACAGCTATAAGCAGAATGAAGCAAAATTTTGTATCGAAATAAACTTCATCTGCAGTAAAATTAAAAGAAAACATGTTACAGAGGTAATCCCATGCTAAATGTATATTGTCTGCTCTGAACAGCACCCATCCTAACAATGTGATAAAAAAAGTTATAACTATGCTTGGCACTTTCCCGATCCTTTGATAGAATTTTAAGAGAAACAGCCTGTCAGCTACAAGGAAAAGCCCATGGAAAGCTCCCCAAATTACAAAATTCCATGCGGCGCCATGCCATAGCCCGGAAATTAAAAAAACCACCCATAAGTTAAAATAAAGGCGTGAAGCGCTTACCCTGTTACCCCCTAACGGAATATAAAGGTAATCACGCATGAACCTGCCGAGTGTAATATGCCATCTGCGCCAGAATTCAGTTATGTTTTGCGAAATATAGGGATTGTTAAAATTTTCGGGAAAGTTAAAACCTATCATTCTGCCTATACCAATCGCCATATCGGAATACCCTGAAAAATCGAAATATATCTGAAAAGCATAAGCAAGGATACCAAGCCAGGCTGTTACTGTGTTAAACTGGATTTCGCCGAGAGCAAATATAGTATCAACCTGCTCGCCAAGCACATTTGCTATCAGGACTTTCTTTGCAAGTCCTATAGTGAACCTGAAAAAGCCTGTCAGCCTGTTATTATTATTCTCGTTCCAGCTTCTGTCTTCTATCTGGTCGGCAATTTCGTTGAACCTTACAATGGGTCCGGCAATTAGTTGTGGAAACATAAGGATGTAAAGGGCGTAATCGGTTACCTTTTTCAGAGGAGTGTGAACTCCACGGTAAACATCAACCGAATAAGTCAGCTTCTGAAAAGTAAAAAACGAAATCCCTATAGGTAAGGCTATTTCAGTCCATCTGACATTTTCAGAACCCATCCAGGTTAGAATTTCGTTCATATTGTCAATAAAAAAATTAGCATATTTAAAATACACTAACAGCCCGACGTTTAACAAAACCGAAAGGGTAAGGAGGACGTTCTTTCTTTTGCCGGCAGATTTATTTAACAGTTCAACAATGTAGTAATCAATAATAATTGAACCGAGAACAATAAAGATAAAATCCGGTGCTCCCCATGAGTAGAAGAAGATACTTGCAAGCAAGGCAAAATAATTTTTCAGCTTTTTCCCCAAAAGGAAATATATGATTAGGAATGCGGGTAAAAAATATAATAGGAATAAACTGCTGCTGAAAATCATATTCGCCTATTTACTATATTTATTGTGTAGAAAAAGTGCTTCGCGTAATACCATTTCATCAAATGGAATTTTTCGTTTAAGTGCTTTTTGTTCAACACTTTTTCGCCATGATTCTTTGGATTTTATTCTTTTTATACTTTCTTCAATTCTTTTATTTAAATTAAATTGATAAAGTTCAGCATTCCCCCTTGAAGAAATATACTTTACTTTATAGTCTCTTTTTATAATTTTAAATAAATTCGAATC
>JACKQG010003390.1_pt1 | contig 19626 bp, 28 predicted proteins | sample 8237621 | NCBI WGS metagenome assembly JACKQG01 (sample SAMN15677084, study PRJNA649215) | marine metagenome | biome: marine; feature: Black Sea; material: saline water; isolation source: suspended particulate matter (SPM) from the Black Sea western gyre | collected 2013-06-09/2013-06-10 | depth... | reverse complement strand
GTACCACCTTGATCTATGTATGGTAATGGTTTGAAATCCTCAGAATCAACGTATTCTAATTCCTTCCACGCAATACGCTTCCATAATTTAGCGAGGGTTTTTATTAACTTGTCTTGTTTATGTTTGTTCATTATAATCAACCACAGCTTAAACAGTTGTACCCAATAAATAAAACCATGGTCAGACAACCAACACCTACACCTATACCATAAACATATGGTTCTAAATGACGTAATATCTGTCCATCTTTTGTTACTAATTGCAATTTACGATTAATTCTCATTTATATCAGTCTCCAAATATAAATTAGAAGCGTCAAGTCTATCTGATGGACTATCCATTCTTAACACTGCCCAGAAGCCACGTTCTTGACGATATTTTGCCCATTCGGTTTCTCTTTTACAGTGATTACATTCACAATTACTCATACTATTATTTCACCTTCTTCATTTTCCTCGGCATTATCAAACATGCACTGAAGTGAAACGTTCATGTTTTGTTGCAAATAGTGATTATTAGTTATAACTAATTCATCTGCAAATTTTATAGTATCTTTAACATAATAGCTGACCATCTCTCTTGTGTGGGGGTATTCCACAACGGTATAGTAAAAACCATTAGTAATTAAACTAGGGTTCTTTAATACACCAACTTTTGCTTTCATATCATTCACAGTTCGTGACTGATAAGCATTTATAAGCAATCTATCTTCTAGACCGTTATCTCTTCGCCATCTACCTTCAATATTTTCAATAAACATTGTATTGATAACACCGAAATCATTATTATATCTATACTTTTCACACAATTCTTTAGCCATTTTTAAATGACTAGCCATTGGTTTATTAACAAATATAGATATTGCATAACTATCGAAATTATCAGTAGGTGGCAACACAATAACGTCTAGTTTTGGTTCACTCGTCTTAAAAATCGACTCGTGAGTGGGGGTAGACATATCTCTTGATAAGAGATTATCAATCATATCATGACCATTCTTTACAGAAATCTCATTGATATCAATACCACTAAGTAAACACCTAACAGCATTACTAGTCCTCTCAACGTTATTACTTGTCAATTCTAATGTATTGGCATATATGTATATGATTTGATTAGGGAGTAGACTCCTGAAAACGTAGCCAGACCCAGCATATATACCTTACGGTAAGTTTTTTTATTACATATAGGGGTTAATTAAAAAAAGGAAGGACTAGACGATATTCTGCCTAGTCCAGTTTACCCTTTATGTCAGCAGTTGAGCCTTATAGTCGTGAGACCTTTCAGCCCAACCTTGCGTTCGTTGTGTTTATTCGTATAATTGTCATAGTGTGTGCCTACTAGTCAGTAGGTCTTAATCACATAACTCATAGTCGTGTCTCTACTAGATTCTCAGTCATGTAAATTCACTCGATAAAAAGCACTGTAGCGTATCTCCTCATGAACTCGTCAGTCTCGTGTGCGTCCTGAGTAGTCGGCACAGTCGATAGACTCAATGAAGGTCAAATGACAGTAATTATCGGCACTTAGGCAAGCCTAAGCGACACTGTTGAACTCGCACTCACGACTCACAGATAAATGTGAGTAGTGAACAATAAGTTCTAATATTCTTACTAGAGTATACTATATAACACTTCTAGGAACGGACTCCACAGTGTTGAGAGAGCTGATAGCGAGCCTAGGTGCATATGGAGAAAAACCGTTTTTTGAAACCTAGCCCTGATACAAAAAGAAAAAAAATTACAACAAATTTTGGGGAGGTCAGATACAAACTTGACACTTAGTGTGTTTCAAGTCTTTTATCAAAACATTACTACTTAAACAGCCATTACATAGACCAAAGGTTTTAACTTTAATTCCTAGCCTATTTAAAAGTAAATGCTTGAATTTCACAAACATGTCATATATAAAGTATATGTAATATATATAGGTTTCTATTGGGCGTAGAAATCTGTGAGGGGGATGTTAGCCTTCACTAAAGCATTCTCAATAGTTTTTTGTCCTAACTCTTTACGTTCAGGTAGTTGTAACTGATTCATAGTATTATCCTGAATCATAACATAATGAGAACCTTGTCTATCATAAACATGATAACCATAGTTTGCTAAAAATTTAATCATCTTCTTTACGGAGATTTTATGTAGTCTTTTCATTTTGACCCCCCCTGTAGGTTTTGTTGAGATACAAATCCATCACTTACCATTGTACCTTGTACACGGAATAAGCACCTTGCTAAAGCGTTCTTTGAATGTTCCCCAATAATCTCATTACATGCAATGCATGTTATTTTATCTATTTGCTTTGATCCTATCATTTTTCAGGAAACACCTCTGTTATACATTTATCACATTCTTGCCAAGGATGATCCTTTGGCATTAAATCCCCACATCTTTCGCATACTGGAAAATCATGTTCAAAATTTGCATGAACTGCACTGCTCATCCAAGCACCCCACATTTTTTACAATGGAATTTGAATTCGCTGAATTGATATGTATGTTCACATTTTACACTATTCATTATGGTCAACCTCATATTTCTCTGCTAACTCTCTTATTAATTTAATACGGTATTCATGTTGTTGAATTGATATATCTTTTGGTTTCTCGCTTTTTAGACGTTTTACAATATGAACCCATTCATTATAATGTTGTTTCCATGTTTTATCATCACTGTACATATATTATAATACATAGTGATTAATATAAATCTATCTATTAATAAAAAAGATTTATATGTGAGTTAATGTTATACTATACATGAAAGGATGTAGAGGAGTATGTGATACAAAATCTGTTGGAAAACCATTTGGTGATCCATATAAGACTCATGTATTATGTAGACGGTGTGCAAGTTGGTATTCTATTAAATCACTTGTAATTTTTAGATGTCCTTGCTGCAAATCTAAATTACGAACTAAATCACCAAAGTCGTCAGCAAAGCAAAGACTACTAGCGTAGTTTTTCCAATTCTTTTTTATCTATATAAGAAACTTTTGACCGTTCCTCATTGACTTCTTTGTTACCCATATACAACGCAGCGACAAGCATGATAATGCCGATCGGAAACAAGACCAACGTGCAAATGAGAAATATACCAATAAAGAATAAAGCAATGTTCATTACCAACGTTAGGGCGTAGCCCTATATAATCGTTCTGTCAAAAATGACTTAAGAGGGCTACCGTTGACCCCATGCTCGATCTGCATGGTGATAATCCCTGACAGTCAACTAAATAAAACCAACTACCTAATAAAAACGTTGCTTCGCAACTTTTATAAAACTATTTATGTTCGCTTTCGTTGTCGTCAGCAGCCATACGTTGTTCTTCGATTTTGTCTTCGCAGAGGAACGTGAGTTTCCACAACACGCGTTTGTCATTAACGGATATTTTCTTATCATTATTTGCGAATGCCAATTCGAACCAGTTCAAAATGGTGGTATAGTCTTCAACCTCAAATTCAACCATGTACTTATAAGGAATGACCCACTTAAATTCTTTATGCTAACGCTTAAATTAGGGCAACACGTACGTTATGTATGGGATGTATGCGAGGATGTAATGGTATATGTAAAACACTGCCAAGTGGGTTAGACCAACATAGAGAAGATGTTTTTCTAAAACACGTATACTGTAGACATTGTAGAAAATATTTTTATAAAGAATGTGTTATAGCTAGTAAAAGTGGTGCTAAAATACTATGCCCATGTTGTCATACGTTTGTACGAAGGAAAGCATCATGTTCATCATTAAATAGGAAAAGAAAACGAAAAGAAGCAAAATTAGCCCAGCTATCTCGCTAGAATAGTCCTCCTTTACTACAGGTATGCAAGCTCACACCACTGGGTAACTATAAATATAAGACTTTACTTATAAGTGTATGGCAGAAACAGAAAGAAAAACAGAAACAGGTAAAAAAGAAGTATCTAAACCAGTGAAAGCATGTTCATGTAATGAAGATATAGGTAGAAATATTCGTTGTCCTGATCATGGCGATGCTGACAAAATTTGACATAAATAGACAAAGTTTATATGTTATAGGTATTTGAATGATATATGGGATTAAAATCAGCTTTTCAAAAAGTAGGTAATTTATTCAATATTAACAAGTCATATTCTGAAACTACAACTAGACCAAGTGTAGCACAACCTTACATGAGTACCGATACAGGTGCTAAACTACCAATTTTTCCATTTCCACTCATAATGATATATGAGTTGGCTGATAATATAGATGCTATTAGAATCCCTATTGAAACCATTAATCGTGAGATGTTTAAGAATGGGTTTGAGATAGTAGAAAGATTCAAGTATAAATGTCTTAATTGTTCAAAAGAGTTTCAATATGCACCAAACATAAATGTTGAAGGTGAAGGAAAAGCAGATATGCATAAAGTTCAATGTGACTCTTGTTTAAGTTATGATTTGAAAAGACCTGTACCTGAACATAGAAAGATTCTTGAAAATTTAATGAATAAACCACTTAACGGTAATATGCAGACTTTAGAAGATGTTGCAAGGCAGCTAGAAAGAGATTTAGAAATCGCAGACAACGCATATCTTCTAATGTTAAAAAACTATTTTATAGATGATACAACTGGTCTTATTGATAAAGATAAAACAGAAATAAAAGAAATACTACGTATTGATCCTCCACAAGTTGCTATGATTTGTGATAGTGATGGTAGAATTGGATATGATGATAAGAGACAGAAAATTTGGGTATGTCCACGTTTTGAACATAGGGATAAAAGATTATACAGTGATACATGTGGTAGATGTAATGCAAAAGGATTAAAAGCAATATTAGAAGTTAATTCTGTCTATTCGGTAGGTATTCCACAACCAAAGAGAGTTATCTATGGTGAAGGTGAAATTATATGGAAAGCAGGTAAATACAAACCAAGTTTAATTTATGGATTTTCTCCTATATTTGCTATATGGAGTAAAGCAATGTCATTATCTCATATGGATGAGTATGTTAGAAAATACTTTGATAAAATGAGACCTCCAAGAGGTTTACTTGTAGTTGCTTCTCGTAACTATGAGACATTTAGAAAGTCTTGGGATGCATTGGAACAAAAAGCCATTGAAGATCCTTACATGATACACCCATTAATGGTTGAATCTGATAAAGGTGGTAAGAATATGGCTAATTGGATTGATTTTACTGGTTCTTTACAAGAGTTACAATTTATTGAAGTAAGAAAAGAGTTAAGACAAATTATAGGTGCAGTGTTTGGTGTATTACCATTGTATTATGGAGAAATGGTAGGTGGTTGGTCACAAGAGGGTTTACAAGTTACAATTACAAATAGAGCAGTAAAATGGGGTCAAGACATACTCTTTAAATCATTTTTAAAGAAATTTACAGAAGTCATGGGTGTTGATGATTGGGATATTAAATTAGTTGCTGGTGAAGAGAATGACAAGTTAGCAGAACTACAAAGAGATGGTGTAGAAATACAAAACATGGCATTATTACAACAAATGGGATTTAAAATAGAAAAAACACATACTGGAGACTTTAATGTTTCTAAAGAAGCAATTTTACCAGAAGATGTTGATATGGAAGGAAAAGGTAGAAGAACTGCTGCACCTGAAGAAAATAGACAAAATTTTGCAGGTCAACCAAGTATGACACGACCATCTGATATAGGTGGTATATCACAAGGGTCACCAAGTTCTGGTGCAGGTACGTCACTATCACAAAAGAATTATATTGATGGAATTACACCAACAAACTTCACAGTTGTAAAAAACACATTACAAACAGCACTTGATTATGGTTGGAAGAAAACAAAAACAGTTGATGAGTTAAGAAAATATGGTATGACAGTTAGACAAGCAAGAAACGTAGTAGATAATGAACTAGGTCAAACAAGGAGGTGGGAAGATGGCGAAAAAGATTAAAACAACAGATGATGCAAGAAAGGAAAAACTCCCTAAAGGTTCTAAGGTAGTTTCAACACAAGAAACTGCAGATATAGCTTTAAAACAGGTAGAGGAGCGTATAAAGAAAACCGAAGCATTCAAGAAAAAATCAAAAAGTGTTTACAATGCTGATTTTTCAGAGATTGATGAAGCACTTGATGAAATACGAAAAGAATGTAGAAAACATGGCTTAACTGATTATTCATGTAATAATATATACTTGATAATGCAAGAGGCTCTTAGGAAAATAAAACTGGCAGAACACTGATGGCAACTAAACTAGATGTAGATGTTGGTAAAACCTATGTTGGTAAAAAAATATGGGAGACACATCAAAAAAATGAAGAGACCCATGTTAATGAGTATAAAGAAGCAATGTGCTTTGGTTGTTTAAAGAATGATGCTGCAGCAGCAGGTGTTTTTGATATATGTGGTGATTGTGCAGGTAAGAGAGGAAGAGAATCATTACTAGTGTCAATTAAAGGTGTATATTATGGAATATGTTATTTTTGTGGTGAACATAAATTTAACATGGAACAAATAAATGCTAGACTTTGTAGAAGATGTAGTAGAAAAGTAGCTGATGTAATGAAGCAATATAATAAACAAGGTGGGCAATTCGGTGCAGACCCATTTTGGATAAGAATGAGAAAAAAACACGGTAAAGACTGGAAAGCAGCCTTTAATGGAAATGGAACTATTAACTCTCGTTAGTTTCTAAGATAAAGTTAATTCTATCTAAATCAAAGTCATAATAACGGTGATCATAATCTATCTTGGCTTTTTTTATAGGTTCGCCTAAATATCTATCAACTCTCCACTGCAAAAGTGGTTTTCTTAAAAATCTTGGAAAGAAATCAAGTTTCATCTTTTTAAAGTTGAATTTCATTTTTTTAAACAGTACTAAAACGGTTTTATCATCTTTATAGTTATTTATGTTACCATTTCTAAAATGTACAAGTGATTTCTGTAAAAATGGTCTCTCTTTCTGATCATTAGTGTTTGTGACAACCCAAAGTTTAGATTTATCATTAATATATAAATCAACAATCTTAATTTTTCTCATTGGTAAATCTAGATAACCTTTATAGAATCTTTCAAATTCTTCCATGTTTTGATAAATATATATTGATGAAGCCATGTTATTTACACAAAATACTTATTAATAAACGATACCTTGTATTTTTATGAGCAGATGTGAATGTGGTAAGCTTATTTTTAAATATGGTAGAAAAGGATTTAAAATAGAAGTTTGTTATAGATGTGGAAATGTAAAATATAAATCTAAATTACCTACTGACGAGTTAGACTTTATATTAGCTGACTTACCATTAGTTTTACCATTTCTTATTAAAGAAGAGTATCTAAAACCATTGTAAATTTAAATACTTGTTTATGGTTTTTATAGTATGATTGAGATAATAGATGAACTATTTTCAGAAATAGTCATAGCTGTAGTTCTTGGAAGTGGTGGAACACTTATTGCATATTTTAGGAAGATATCTTTAACACAGAAAGACTTATGCTTAAGAGTAACTCAACTCCAAAAAGCCCTCATTATTTTAGCAACAGCGTTAGATAGACAATCAAATAGACTTCACGAAGAGGCAGACTCAGATTTAGAGGATTTAGTGGGTAAAGTACTAGACAAATAGTAGTTAGATTTAAATACATGTCATTTGTTGCTCTTATATGGTAGATCCAGTATTAATAACTGTAGGCGCAGCAGTGATTGGTGCAGGGTTAAACACACTACGAGGTTACTTACATAGAACAGATGAATCTTTCTCTGCAAGGAAATTCGCAGGTGCTTTAATCATTTCAACCTTCGCAGCAGTAGCAATAGGTCAAACTATCGCAACTGAGGGCATTGGTGAAGTTGGTTTAGCCTTAATTGGTTTAACCACTGGTTTCGCAGCTGATTTCGCAGTTACAAAAGCAAAGAAAGAGTAAATGGCTATGTTTTGGCTTATTAAGCCAACCATTCATCTTTTTTAGCAAACTTTATTAACGTTTTGTAGTCTTTCATATATATGACAAAGATATTCTTCAGTACATTAGAAAGCTCTCTAAAAAGCATGGAAGCTGTAAAATCAGATGAAAGATTCTTTGAAGGACTATTAACAGTACAAATGAAGGATAAACAAGGCGAAGTTACGATAGTAGATGAATTATATAAAGTTCTACCAGTTTGGATGGATAGAGGTGCACCTATTAGTGACACACATTCTAACAGAATTATTGGGAAAGGTATTAATTATTCAAAAACAACCATTAAAAATTCAAGTGGAGATGAATTACCAGCAATTAAAATAACTGGAAAAATATTCAAAGATTATCAATTAGATAATTTAATTTGGGATAAAATCAAAAACAAGGAATATAAGGGCTTATCATTTGGTGGTGCTACAAAATCAGCAAGAACACCGTTTAGAATGAAAGATGGTTCTATGGCATACGCTTTAAGTGATTTAGAACACTATGAAGTTGCAGTATGTAAAGATCCAGCAGTACCTATGGCTTTAATCACTGATTTTAACCCAATAGCAAAGGCTCATCATAATGGAGAAGAAATAGGAGATGGTAAAATGAAAATGCAATGCACTTCTATGGGTTGTTATGTTGACAAAGCTGATCTTAATGAATCTCAAACATTTGAAGAGAAGGTTCAAGCATTAATGAGAGAGGGTAAATCAAGAGAATCTGCTGAAAAAATAGTAGGTAGTTTTGTTAAAAAAGATGATATAGACAAAGGAGCAGCAGGTAAAGGTGAATTGTATATCCCAAAAAGAGGTCATAAAGTAGAAGAATTAGATTTAGAAGAAGATGATAAAAAAGCAGATGGTGATGGTGGAATGGATGCAGGTACAGTTAATACAACTGATAACTTTAATGCCGTTCACCAAAACAAAGATAAAGAAAAGAAGAAGAAAAAGACAAAAAAAGATAAAGATGATGAACAAGATAAAGACTGGTCAAATGCAGATGGTGATAACTCAAAAGTATATAACCAAAACCAAGCAAATGGTGGCTATTATGCAACAAAAGGAGATGATGATGAATCAGTATCACCTGCAAAAGACATGGAATTTGAAGGAAAAGCAGATACCACACTAAATCAAACTGGTGGTGTTAGAAATGATGTTGCCAATATGAATAGACAAAATGGTATGGAAGAAGAAGAAAGTAGTACTATTGCAAGAGTAAGAACCACACAACCTGAAAACAAATTTGTGAATGCATCTTATGATAAAACAGTCAATACAAAGGTATTAGACATTATTAAAGCAAATTTAGAGAAACATGAGAAAATATTAAAATTAAAAAGTCTTAACCAATTATTAAAACGTAAAGTACCACCACCTGTAGCTGGTCAGGGATTTTCTAGGAGAGCAGAATTTGGTCGAATGGTCAACGAGTTGCGAATGAGGAATCTTGAAACATCAGAGCATTTCAAAAAACGAGGAGGAGTAATACCAAAACCTACTGGTGGAATCAGGCATAGAGATGGAACAATTGAAAATGTTTATGATGATCCAGAAGCTCATAAAAGAGGTATGGATGAACATAATAAAAAAGTAGCAAAAGATCCAAGTTATAGGTCATACAACCCTCAAACTGATAAAGCGTAGTGAACTGAGACTAATATAAATCTAGTCAAAATCTTTATATACTGACATATTTAAGTATTTGTAATAACATGACTCTAGAAGAATTAAGAAAAGAAGACAAAGTTGAAGAAGAAGAGTCTGACAAGGAAGAATCTGAAGATACCAATAAATCTTTTGATGAAGCCTTATTAGAAACTATTTCAACTCTTACAGAACATGTAAAAGCTCTATCAGAATCTCAAGCAGATTTAGATTCAAGACTTGAAAAAGCTCTTGAAGTAAAACCTGAGACTGAATTAGAACTTCAACCAGCAACAACTGATTCCGAGGACATCGGAGCAGATGTTATCGTCCCTGATACAATGCAATCTAACTCTGTTCAAGCAGGTTTAGATGATGATCAATCTGGCGAAGATAAACCAGAAGGTGACGATTCAGGACTCTCTATGCAAGAGAAATCAAACTTTGATTTCACTACAGAGACTCCACGTCCTAACGCAGCTATCGAAACTGTAAACAAATCAAGTGAAGTACCTGATTTGAGTATGGTATTGAAAGATGCAAGAGACAATGGCTATGATGGTCTAAACAAAGTCGCACAAAAGATTTTGAAAGGTGATTATTACACACCAACAGCAGAAGAGGTAGGTCAGTACTAAAATGGCTCAAATACGAACTATTGACGAACTGGAAGCTCTCTACTATGGTTATAATAGAAACCTGATCAGAAAAGCAGATGCACCAGTTACTACAAGTACTACTGGCGTATTCAACGCAATCTTTGGAGCATACGCATGGGCACAACTGAACTTAGAAGCAAACGCTTTCGGTATATTACCAAAAGTACCATGGGATAAATCTGGATGGAGGGCAATAACAGCCAAACCAACCTTGACTACAACCAACGGTAACACAAACTTAGGTGGTACAGCAGAAGGTGGAAATATTGCAGAGACAGCCAAACCAACTTTACAAGAGATTGACATCAGACCAAAAACTGCCCAGTTGCCATTTAGTGCATCTGAAGTTATGGAATGGTTAGCAACTCACAGTAAAGATGATATCTGGGGTGGACTTGGTTCACTACGATTGTATATGGCAGTTCAGCACAAAGAGTTCCTCAACAGAATGCTTCTCGCAGACGTAGAAAGCGAAGCTGCAGGTGCAAGTGGCAATAATGCTGGTAGCACTAACTTTGAAACACTAGACAGAATCATCAGCTCAAACGCTGAAGAAACTGCATTAGGTGGTTCACACAGTGGTTATTATGACCCTTGGGCAGCAAACGCATCGATTGATCGTGACGGTTCAAGTACATTCGATTGTACTGTAGAATCTGCATCTGGAACAATCGGAACAAACGGAGTTTTAACTGATGATACATTAAGAACTTTCTTACGAAAGATCCGTATCGCAGCAGGTAAAGATCCTAACGTATTTTTGGGCTCGCACGAAGTGTACTCAGAAATTCAAGGCTTATACATGCCATCAGTCCGTATTCCAAATCCATATGGAGAACAACTCGTTCAAATAGACGTAAACGGAATTCAAACATTCAAGGGTACTGGCGTAGGAATTCATGTAGATTCAATCTATGGAATCCCATTCATCCCATCAAAGGATGCACCAAGTAACTCATCTGATTCAAGTGAAATCGGTAGACTATTTGCATTAGACACATCTGATGCAGAAGGATATGGTTATCCAAGAATCGGAGTACAAATCGCAATTCCAACCGAATATTACGAGGCTACAAGAAGAACTGCAGGCTATCCATTTGTCAACAATGCCTTTATTGAAAAAGGTGTTTATCGTACAATGGGTGAAACTGTATGTCGTCACTTTAAATCTCAAGGTAAGATTAGAGATATCAAACTTTAGTCAAACTACCCCTTTCTTTTTATTTTTACTTAACTAACTTAGCTTAGCTAACTTAATTAACTTTTTTTTATTAGTTATACAGTATATACCCTTAATTAAGACTTAAATAATACATTAACTTTATATATGTAAGGTTTCTACATCATACATGGCAATAACAATCACCACAGACGATTGGAGAAACGCTAACGTGAGAAAAACACTCTCATGGCAAGCAGCTTTAACATCAAAGTTGCGAGTATATGCTGTCAAAGTTACCTTCGGTAGTGGCGACAACTATGCGACAGGAGGAGTGTCAGCCGACCTAAAAGAGGGAAGAATCTCTACACTCGTTGCTGTAATACCAACATATACCAATTCTAAAAGAGAAGTAGTATATGACAAAGCAAACGAGAAAATACTTCTTTATGATGTAGGTGGCAACGCAACAGCAGCATTCGCCGAAACACCAAACACAAGCTCAGCTTGTGCATCAAAAGTGTTCGAGTTTCTAGTCATAGGCTACTAGATCCAAAAAACAGCCAGTTTTTTTTTTTCAATAAAGTTTATATATGAACACATGGATTAATTATTATGGTAGAACTAAACCACAATGTAAAGTCTTTTAATGCTGATACTGCAATAAAAGGAGCACATGGTGTAATTGTGGCAGTTTATGTTACAAAAGGTGGTTCATCAGGTTCTAAATGTATCTTTAAAAATGGTACATCAGGTAGTGGTACTACTGAATTTACTGTATTTGGAGAAGATGTTCAAGGCGTTTTTAACGTAAATAGACGTTTTGAGAGTGGAATTTTTGCAGATATCACAGGTAGTGCTGAATACACAGTTGTTTTTAAGTAAATTTAAATACATACTAAGTTTATATATTACATGGCTACAACATATTGCTCTGTCGCAGATGTCGCTGATTTTCTCAGGGTCTCCATTACTGCTACTAGTACTCCTAATAAAAAGCAAGTTGAAAAGATTATCAACCGAAAAGAAGAAGAATTAGATCGTAGGATAGGTCATACATTTGGAAGAAATAAAACAGTGTCAAGAGAAATTCATGATTTACCATTATTATATACTTATGGTTGGGGTACACCAGTTTATCTTAAACATAGAAATTGTAGAGACTTTGATACATCTGCAGGGGATAAGATAGAAGTATGGCAAGGTGCAGATTCAGCTTATAATGATATCATACAAGATGGACAATGGTATGACTTTGAACCAACTCTAGGAAGATTATTCTTTCGTGGATATATTTTTACAATTCTAAGAAAGTACAGAATAAGAGTTACATACAGATATGGTGATGCTACAGTTCCTTTAGATATCGAAGATTCATGTGTTAAATTAACTGCAATCGATATACTTAATTCTAGTTTTAGAATGGATATATTACCATTAGGTTCTAATGGTGCAGATATAGAAGCATCCAAAGCTGATTGGAGAGCTGATATAGAAAATATGATAGACAATCGTCAAGAGATATTCTTTATACCATAGTAAATGAAATCAAATGACTTAGACAGTATACCTGAAGGGTATATTGATGAGCTTTCTGATATAGGTTTCGAAGAATTTTTAAAATTATCTAGATCTGGACAACTTGGTAAGAACGATAAAACGTTTGAACCTACTAGAAATGATAAGCGTATACATAGAGAAAATATACAAAATATAATAAAAGTTGCAAACCAATCATTGTTTTATAAATTTGTTACTGAAGAGGGATTAGATTTTGTCCCATGTAAACTTGAATATGACCCACTAAAAAGAAAAGTAAGAATACGTTATAATGATGCTTTCTTAAAAAAGAAACTTGCTTCAGATATAACATTCTCTCATTGGTTATTAAAAGTTAAAAATTATAAACCAGATTCACCTAAGATGCAGCAGTTTGCAAAATGGTCTGGGGTGAGAATAAGGCATAGTACAAAGGGTTATACCGTTACACCAGAAAGAGCAGGTTCTGAAATAAAACAAAAACCACATTGGATAAAAAGATTAAAAACAGAATTTTTGGCAAGTGATTATTATAAAAAAAACTTTCACAAGATGGAATCTTTATATTCAAATAATTCTAAGAAAAGTAAAAATATTATGCATGTGAGACCAACAAATCCACTAGGTTATAATTACCAAGATATAGAAAAAGAAGAATTTCGTGTTAGAAAAATTAAACGACAGATGCCTGTTTTAGAGACTGGTATAATGGGTAAATATGTTAATAAAGACTTCATAAAAAGATTTAAAGCAAGATTATCTGCTGCTGAAAAAAAACTGGAAGAAAAAAAGAATACATTAAGCCATGATAAAAAAATACAAAAAGCATTTTATGCCCCTATGACTGTTGAAAAAATGGCAAAGTATATGGATAATGAGGATAACTTTCTCTTAAACAGTAGTAATATGAGAACATATTTCAAAGGCTCAAATATCAGTATGCCTCTTTATAATAGAATAATGATGGAAGTTACAACACAATTATATAATTCCCTTCAAGATATTTCTGATACATATGAAGGTAATTATGATGATAAAATGCAACAACATCAAGATAAAGGTATATTGTTTGAACCTAGATTTCCTAATGTGAGAAGAATTGCAAGTTGGTTTGCAACTAAAGGTATGGCAAACGCAGAAAAAAAAGGAGATGTTAAAAACCATAAATACACATTAGAAAAATTTGAAAAACTTAAAACACCTAAAGCCAGAATAAATTTTATAGATAGAGCTTCATTTCTTATAGCTAATTCTATATACATGAAAAATATGTCAGCAGCAGGTTTTGCAAAAATGACTCCATATATGAGACAAGGAAAATCATTATCTCGTGGTAAAAGAGTTCCTATCAGTCATGCTAGAAAATCTAAAAAATACAACACTACTGGAGGATTTGGTGATAATGATTATGTATATCAAAGGAAAGGAAGAAGAGGTAGGAATAGAGTTGAGACTACAACACATCTCAGAAACCAGATTAGAAAGGATCTTGCAAATCTTAATAGGCAAAGAAAAAGAAGAGGCAGAACTACAAGATAATCTTTATAATCTTGGGTTATATAATAAAATATGGCAAAATCTACCATATATACAAGTGCAGATGAGTTAAAACAACTCCTTATAGATAATTGGAGTCTTTCACTACAACCAGAAGTTCTATTTATGTGGGAAGAAAAAGCTACTGGATTTATGGATGATAGACGTGATTTTATTCTTATTAAACCTACTACAGAATCACCACAATATTTTGGCTTATATGGTCAAGATTTTTTACATGAAATTGTCATAACTATGGAGATTAGAACATTTCAGAATTTAGAGCATAATGAAAATGTGGTAAATGAGGTATTTTCGATCATTAAAAATAACATCAGAGGAAGCACATATGTTGACTTAGTATTGATGTCTTCATACCAAGACAATGATTTATACAGAAATACATACAAGCACAGTATAACTGTAAGATATAGAAAGCTAAATCCTTAATCTTTATATATTCGTTAATGACTTATTAAATATGGTACGAACAGGCTCGCATGGTTATATTAAATATGGATGGGAAGGTGCCACACATGGTGCATTAGCCAGTGGTGAAACAGCAGATAAGAAATTTGGTCTTCAAGACAGATTATCTAGCCTTTCAATAAGTAATAATAGACAAAATTTAGGAGCACTTAATCAAAATACATTACAAAATTTCGCTTATGGACAACAACAAGGAACTGCATCTGTAGGATTCGTTCTAGCAAACCCTTGGCTATTTGGAGCACTTTTAGGAGAACCTTCAAAAACAGGTCCTAATCCATACGTTTATGTTTATCCACATGCATCTAACGGTATCAATAAAGAACCAAGAACAATACAAGTAGAAGTTGGATTTGATGGAGCATCAGCCGATATTGTAAGAACACTTAAAGGATGTTTAGTTAACAGTATGTCAATTTCAGCAGCAGTTGGTGGTATGGTTGAATGTACTGCAGAAATATCATTTGGAAAAGAATCAGAACCAAGTGCATCATTAGGTTCAGCACCTTCAGCACAAGGACAAGAATTTCCATATACATTTGCACACGCAGAATTAACTGTGGGTGGACAATTAGTAGCACAGTGTCAAGATGCTAACATTAACTTATCTCAGAACTCTGAATTATTATATGGTTTGAACTCTCATCAAGCAGTAAGTTCATACAGAAGAATTTTAGATATTACAGGTTCATTTAGAGCATCATGGATAGATAAAGATTTATTGATTGATACATTAAAACAAATTAAAGAAGGTGGAAATAGTGCAGAGTATAAGGAAACTCTAGCTGGTTCACCAGAATTCCAATTCACCTTCATTAAAAATGCTACTAACGAGAAAATAATTATAACTGGAACTGGATTATCAATTACTGACCATGCATTATCAGGCTTTGAACCAGTAGAACCAATCTTTGAAGAGATTAATTGGCAAATGAAAACTGTTACTGTAACAGCAACAAACACATCTTCTGCTGAAGAGTAAGAAAGGTTTTTATATCATATATACATATTTCATGTATGGGTTTGAAATCATTTAAAGTCAAAATTGACAATGTTTCACAAGTTATAGAATATGAAGATGATATAACTTTTGGTGCACTTGAAAACATTTTAAACAAATGTCTTGATATGAGTGATATTCAAAAACCAAAAGTCAACATACCTCTTTATAGACAGCTTATTTTAGCAGCCGTAATTAAGAAAGCACCATTTGAAGTTGATGATGCAGCAGCAATACGAAACTTAAGATCTAGTGTTGCAAAGAAAATCATGAAGGAGGTCATGGGTCAATACCCTTTAGCGAAATATATGGAAGAATGGGTGGAGACGTTCGTAGGTCAAGTAGACGATCTTCCTCCGAATTATACTACTTCTTCGCAAGAGAATTCAACTGGACGAAAGACCAAGTAGATAGTCAATACACTACATATCTAAACGACCTCATGTATGAATGGCAAGACGAACAGAGACAATCAAGGATAAATATAAATAGGAACAAAGTGTAGGATTTATATGGTCGACCCTGATGATGATACTCACATACTTGAACTTAATCTTAAAAAATTAAAGCAGTATACTGATCAGTATAAAATAAGACTTGCGTTGGAAACGCAATCCCAGAGAGTTAGACGTAAAGAAGAAGATTCTTTAATGAAACAAAGACAGTTGATGGGTGCTATTACTCAAACTATGGCAAGCAGTGGTGTTGCAGGGGCTGGATTTAATCTTATGCAAGGTCTTGGTGGTATGAGGTTACAAGATTCTCAACGGTTAAAAAGCTTAAAACAGCAATCTTCTCAACAAATATTACAACCTGAAGAGGGTAAAGAAATGATGTCTTTACAATCACGTTCAGGAAAAATTGGTGGTATTTTTAGTAAATTAGATGCTATATTTGAAAAGAACTTTGGAGAGGGTTCTAAGTGGAATGATATGATGGGTGGTCATGGTAAAGAAGCAGCAACTATGGTTACATTAGCAGGTATTGGTGGTGGTCTTGCTTTAGGTAAGATGATTATAGATTCTTCACCAGCGTTCCAACAGTTATTAAAAATAATGAATTTCGGTATAATGTTAATTCTAAGACCTATAGGAGACTTCTTTGCATTCTTGTTTAGACCTATTTTGATATTATTATTAAGAAAGTTTATCATACCATTTTATCAAACAGTATATCCTTGGTTTATGAAACAAGCAAAACTGGGTGGAGATATTATAGAAGGTGTTGCTACTGCAGTAGAATCTGGTTTATCAGTTACTGGAGATGGAATACTTAAAGCAATAGTCGAGAGTGGTAAAATTGTGGCATCAGATTTAACAGCAGTAATAAAACCTATTGTTAAAGTACCACCACCTGTAGCTGGTCAGGGATTTTCTAGTGTTGTTGACAAGAAATTTAATCCATTAGCTGAAATTATTAAAAGGATAGCACCAAAAATACCTGCAGGAGCAAGTGGGGGTTTAGACAAACTAATAAAGCCTTTACAAAAAGCATTAGTACCTATAATTAAACTTACAGAAGCACCTGCAAAATTAGTAGGAAAAGCAGTAAATGGATTAGCAAATATAGCTGGAAATATGTTAAAAACTGGTGGAAATATAGCTAAAGGTTTAGCAAATGCTGCAACTGGAGGTATGGCTGGTAAAGCTGCAACCAAAATAACTAAACCTATATCAAACCTCATGGCAAACGCAGCAGTAAAAACAGGTGCTAAACTTGCAGTAAAAGCTGCTTCTAGAATTGTACCAGTTGTTGGTCAAGTTTTATTGGCAGTAGATGGAATAGGTTCAGCAATACAAGCTATATCACCTGAGACTTACACTGGTATTAATACAGGTATTCGTGCAGGTGCAGGTGCATTAGGTATTCCTGATTGGTTAACTGAAGGGGCTTTAGACTTTGTAGGATTTGGTGAAAAATCAACTGCTCAACAGATTGGAGGTTTAATTGGTATGGGTGGTAGTGCAATGGGTATAACAGGTGGTGGAAGTTCAGTTACTAGTTCAAGAGGTAGAAATCAAAAAGCAGATCAAGAAAATTGGACTGGTGGAATTATTAGAGAACCAATTTTTGGTATAGGTAGAAGTGGAAAAACATATTCATTTGGAGAAAGAGGTGCAGAAGAAATATCACCTTTAGGCTCTTCATCAGGTACAACTATAAACGTAACAGTTAATGGTAGCATATACTCAGATAAAGATATGCTTAATTTCCAAAGAACAATAATGAGAGCAATAGAAACAAGTACTACAAGGAGAGCAAAATTATGACCATTTACATTCAACTTTTTAAAATACATCCTGAATCATATGAAGCAACTGGTAATAATCCACTTAACACATATTCAATAGAAAGACTCCAAATAACTGCATTTGATAGCTTAGGAATAGATTTGAACACACCTATATCACCAATGCCATTACCTGAAGAAAATGCAGATGCAAATATTTTAGTAAAAATGGAAGGTAACTCAAAACAAGTAAGACTTGCATTTAAATTTGATAGTAATCTTGTTTCAATGAAAGTAAAAGATGGTATAGCAGAAGCCGATATACAGAATGTGAATGACCATATAGATGTTGATAATGCAGGTGGTTCTTCGATTAACTATGGTAACGATATAGTTGCTACAAATAACCTTGAATTATTAAGTTTATTTTTAGCTAATTTTGAATCTAGATCTATTACAGATTCATTTTTCTTTAGATTGGTAGATAGTGTAGCACCCACAGTATCATTATTTGAAGGAGTTGGTTCTATAGCTTCAATATCTACTTCAGCAGATTCATCATCACCTGTTGTATGGAGCGTTAATCTTGATTTCTTAATAGGAGATGTAGTTTCAGTTTATGATGCAGATACACCAGAAATGCCTTCTAATGTTATTATAACAGCAGGTGCAGCAAGTTCAGGCGATATTGTATTTAAATGGAAAGTACCTGACAGATCAGGTGGAACTCCTTTAACAAAGATCACTTTGCATTTACAATCAACGGATTCTGCTGAAAGAAAATCATTTGAAATAACACACACAACTAGTGGTAGTAGTGGAACTTTTCCATTATTAGATAGTTCAACAGGTGTTTATACTAAAGGTTTGGATTCAGGAGATATATCAGATATTACAATAGGTAAGACATACAGGTGTTTTATAACAGCTAGTAACACAGGTGGTACTGGAACTCGAAGTGAAGCATCACTTGTGAAGGTTCAATGATCATAAATGAAAATTCATGCAAAATTACTTAAAGAGGAAACAAAAGATTTTTCTGGAACTGCTAGACAAGTAGTATCACACGTAGATATGTTAAAAGCTGAAGTATCTAGAGATGGATTGAGAGCTGTTGATTCAGGTACATTTATCTGTCGTTCAAGACTATCTGTAAATAAAGGTGATGTTTTTAAATACGTACAAGATATAGCCAATACAAATAGTTTAAGAGGTGCTTACCTTTTTCAAGGTTCATGTCTTGATGAAAGTGGATATAATGTAGATCCTACAAATCAAACAAATAGTGGTAATTCATCTTGGAATGATTTTGATGGTCTTCAGTATGAACAAAATACAACAGCTAACCATAAGTTTCGTGGTTTATTTCAAGCTAAACTTAATTCACAAGATAAAGGTGCAATATTAGAAAATAAGTTTCACTCTAATGGAACAACCCCAATACATGAT
>JACKQG010003388.1_pt1 | contig 19639 bp, 16 predicted proteins | sample 8237621 | NCBI WGS metagenome assembly JACKQG01 (sample SAMN15677084, study PRJNA649215) | marine metagenome | biome: marine; feature: Black Sea; material: saline water; isolation source: suspended particulate matter (SPM) from the Black Sea western gyre | collected 2013-06-09/2013-06-10 | depth... | reverse complement strand
ATCACCACATGTAATTAAACCTTGCTCCTCACATGATGCACAATCACCACCATCAAAATCATAATCTTCACAATTGAAGTCTAGATTTGGATCCCAAGAACCATCACCAGAATCGCAGTAGCCATCACCAATCCATGCTAAGTATTCTTCACTAAATTCAGTGCCAGAACAATCAGTCATCATTTGTGGGCAATCCGCTTCAGAAACAGCACATGTGCCATCAGAACAAGTAATTAAGCCTTGATCTTCACAGGCAACATCACCAGGACATGCACAACCAGCGCAATCCCAACCATATGTACCTTCTAATGTTGCACAGTCTATACCAAAATCAGCATAGGCTGCATCACAACATTCAGCTCCGTAAGCAGTCCAATCAAATTCACATGCTTCACAGTCTGCAGATGACGCAGGGCAATCTGCTTCTGTTGCTGCACATGAGCCATCAACACAAGTTACCAACCCTTGTTCCTCACAGCTTAATGGGGGACCATCACCACCATCACAATTAAGTTCAGGGCAGTCACCACCATCGCATTCAAACTCTGGACAATCTAAGTACATGCCATATGTGTTATCATCACACCAGCCATCACCAATCCATGCTAATAAAGTCGCTTCATCAACACATTGTAACCAGCAATCAAGCATAACACCCTCACCACAAGAATCACCAACACCACCTGTTTCACCATCATCAGCAGTTACCACAAAGCAACCTTCATCACCATCATTAAAACCAGTAATAGATGCTTCAGTGCCTTCAACAGATCCTAAATATACATATGATTCACGGGTGCTTGTATTACTTGCCGTAAATGTAGTACCATCATTTAATACAGTACCTGGCAATGCAATAGGTGAATCAACTATAGCTATAGATAAAATTTTTGAACCATTATGTGCTATTGAACGTCCATCACAGTCACCACCATCAAAATCATATTCTTCACACATGAAGTCTAAAATAGGTGTCCAGCCTTGGTCAGTACCATCATCACAATAGCCATCACCAATCCATGCCAAATATGCTTCACCAAATTCAACACCAGAGCAATCGGTTAGCATTTGTGGGCAATCTGCTTCAGAAGCGGCACATGAACCATCAGAACAGGTAATCAACCCTTGATCTTCACATGGTACATCACCAACACATGCACAACCAGCACAATCCCAGAAGTATGTACCCTCTAATGTAGCACAGTCAATTCCGAACTCATCCCATGCAGCATCACAGTCAGCAGCGCCATAAGCTGTCCAATCGAACTCACAGCCACCACCATTATCACCAGTTCCACCACCGTCTTCTACCACTTGGTAAACGTTATATGAAGCTGCACCATCAACGGCATCCCAGTTGAGGTCAATTTGACCATCACCACCAACGGCCTGAAGATTTTCAGGTGCATCAATAGCGAATAGGGCACCAAAGGTAAATAGTGCAATAATCATTGATTTCATTTTCATTTTATTCCCTCCCAATCTCCTTCATGGAAATTGATTTAGTTAATATTAGTTGATGGAGACTTTCATTATTTTACACTAATAAACTATCTATCAGTGTCAGAAAACCACCTCCAAATTACGGATACAAATATACCCTAACCCTCCCATACGGGGCAGGAAAGTTACAAATTGTTACAAGGAAAGAAAAAGGGTATTTTTAAACTAACTCTTCGCCTAATTTCAGATTGAATTTCCGACGGAGGAGTCCACTGAAAAAATAGAATAGGGGTGTATCTATGAGGGCGATAAGCATTTTAAATAAAAATCCATTTATAAATAAAATTGAGAATTTATCCCATGGAATCACTCCGAAGTAGCAAAGTAGAAATAAAACTGAACTGGTATCTACCAACTGTGAAAATATTGTGGATCCATTATTTCGTAACCATAAATGTTTATTATTGGTTAATTTTTTCCAGAAATGGAAAATGCGAATATCGATAAATTGTGCCGTTAAATATGCAGTCATGGATGCAAAAACTGCAGGGCCAAACAATCCAAAAACTTTTGTAAACAGCGAATCATCTACGGGCGACCATTCTGTAGCTGTTACAGCGTCAGCTACCAGCACCACCCCCATTATAAACATACTGGAGATGAAACCAGAAATAACCACTTGATTGGCCTTCTTTCTGCCATAAATCTCTGAGATTATATCCGTCACCAAAAAAGTGACAGGGTATGGTAAAATTCCAACAGAAAGTTCAAAGGTGTAATTCCCCACAAATGGAAGCCACACATCCCATATAAAGAATTTTTGGAAAATCAGATTTGACGCAATGAGAGATGCAATAAAAATTCCCGATAGCAGAATATAAAATTTATTTGCACTTTCGTACACCGATTCATTTTTCACGATTCAGCACCTTCAACTTGATGTACTTTCAACAGGTTTGTACTCCCAGAAATTCCCACAGGCACCCCTGCCGTAAAAATAAACTTTTGACCTTTTCTCACTAATCCTTCATTGAGTAAAAGTGATTCTGCATCATCTAACATTTCATCAATTGTCGGTTTTTGATTTATAAAATATGTATCTACTCCCCAATAAAGACTCAGCTCACCACATAATTTTCTATTTGGACTCACTGCAATAATACTGGCATTAGGTCTAAAATTGGATAAATGTTTTGCGGTGTTTCCAGATTCAGTCATTACTGCTATTACTGGCGTGGAAATATCTTCTGAAATCTCAAATGCCGCATGACAAATAGACGTTACTATGGTTACTTTTTTAAATTGAGGTATATGTCGCTGAAAATTTTCAGAGGTTCGAGAAATTTCACGCTCCACATTAATGGCAATTGATGCCATGGTTTTAACCGATTCAACAGGAAATGCTCCAGACGCAGTTTCGCCCGATAGCATAATAGCATCTGTACCATCATAAATAGCGGATGCAATATCCCCCACCTCTGCACGGGTGGGCGTAGGGTTTTCCACCATAGACTCTAACATTTGTGTTGCCGTAACCACTGGTTTTCCCATTTTATTACACATTGCGATAATACGTTTTTGCAGAATTGGGACCTGTTCTAACGGCATTTCTACACCCAAATCTCCACGAGCCACTAAAATTCCATCAAAAGCGTCAACAATAGATTTTAAATTTTGAATGGCCTCAGGCTTTTCAATTTTGGCCAATAGGGGGATAGGCCGCCCCGACTCTGTGAAAACAGCATCAATCACATCTCTATCTTCTGCATGCCGAACAAATGAAAGTGCAATCCAATCCACATCAAATTTAATCCCCACATTCAAATCATTCATATCTTTCTTCGTAATAGAGGGAAGATCTAACGCTACACCAGGAAAATTCACTCCTTTTGCCGGTAAAATAGTCCCATCATTTAATGCTCTCAGAATTAAAGTATAATCATCTTTCTTCTCCTCAACTTTAAAACTAATTTTCCCATCATCAATTTTTACAGATGAATCCGAATTGACTTCATTAAATTTGATTTTTATACCTAACGGAATTTTAACATCACCCCTACCCAATGAATATAATTTGTCTTTCTCAATATTTATATTTTCGGGAATGTCTTTCGCGACTCGAATTTTGGGACCGCATAAATCAAGTAGAATGCCTACACGTTTTCCTGTTTGGACTTCACAACTCCGTACAAGCGACACCAATGACTCAGCATCAGAATCCTTTGAAATATGTGACATATTGATTCTAATAATATTTGCGCCTGCATCAATTAATTTACATAAGGTGCTTTTATCTGAACATGCTGGGCCGATTGTTGCAATAATTTTAGTTTTTCGCATTTACTTCTTTTCTGAATTTAGTAATTGAATCAATTTGTCAAAGGCTGCATTTAAACCTCGAGATGATGGCTGAACTATTTCCATTTTATCATTCAATAAAATGACGGTAGGAATTCCAGTTGGCTTTACCCATGCATGCAATAATTTTTCTGAATCGGCAAGTACTGGCACCATATCATGGGGATATCGGCTATACCAATCTTGTATACTGGCTAGACTAGCATTATCTCGGTATTCATCACTATATTGTATATTAATTAATGTTACTTTCCCTGATTCAATCCAGGGCTTTAGCAGGATGTAAGATGATTTCCACCAAGATTGATACGTTACTTCAGGGTCACCATAGGTCATCCATGCAGATAACTGATTACAAGGCGTACACCATGACGCAGAAAGCTCCAGCAATATATACTTTCCCTGTCCTGAAAAATCATAGACATCTACCATTTCACCAAATTGGTCCATCATTTTAAATCGAGGTAGTTTCGTGCCTTCCTTTGGACTACAATATGACCCTCTTGGGTATCGTTGGCAATTTTGATTGTTACAGTCGGAATTTTGGCTACAGTCACAGGTAATATCCCCTGGACAATTTGCCCCAAAACCAGTGGTCGATAGTGAATCCTTCTCACTATTGTAAGGCCAACTGCCTTCATAAATCATGCTCTTGGCATCATTTGGATTTGTACCTGCATGTAATTCATCTTGGTCAGAATCAATCATTTGACCTGAAAAGACAATGGATATAAATACCATCAACATACATATAAGTTTTCTATTCATAAAAAATTCAGCCTTTTCCCAAAGCGATAATCTACACCATCATAGGAATTTCATTTAACCATAACTTTTATGTTTTGTAAGAGATGCTAAGTCAGAATAAATTCCCCGACTGAAAAAATGGAAAATCAGACACATAAGATTAAATTTTGGGGCGTTCGTGGCTCCTTTCCATCTCCAAGAAAAGATACAGTCATCTTTGGTGGCCATACGTCCTGCGTAGAAATTCGCACCGCGAAGAATGAACTCATTGTGTTGGATATGGGAACTGGTTTTTTAGATTTAGGTGCATCATTGATGAGTGAACCTAATTCCCCGAAGGAAGCACATGTTATTGTAAGTCATTTCCATTGGGACCATCTTTTTGGGTTTTTAGGATTTGCACCATTTTTTGATCCTAATCGTGCATTCCATATTTACGGAAAAGACGATAAGATGACTCCCGAAGAAATTATCAACTATATTCAGAATCCTACATTTTGGCCCGTGAGTATGGATATGCTAAATGCCAAAATTGATTTACATACTTTCCCTAATGATGAATTAATTATTTCAGATGATATTCGAATAAAGTTCACATTGCATGGACATCCAAACGGTGCCAACAGTTACCGAATAGAAATTGGAAACTCCGTCATTGTGTACTCTACCGATTGTGAACATCCTACAGAGCATCTAAACCATCATGTGATTGAGAATGCCCAAGATGCAGATGTGCTTATTCACGACGCTCAATATACCAACGAAGAATTGCCTGCACATAAGGGGTGGGGACATAGTAGTTGGCAACAAGCGGTGGGTGTTGCAAAGGCCGCAAATGTGAAACAACTTATCCTTTATCATCATGATCCTTCTCGGAATGATGACGCAATGTCTCAACTTGAGGCGGATGCACAAGGCGAATTCCCTAATACTTTAGCCGCACGGCAAGGTATGGAAATTCACATTCCCGCTTCATATTAAGCTGTTTTAACACAGCCTCTACCCTTCTTAAATTTTACACCAGTTTTAATATGAAAAAAATATATTTTGATATAGCAGCAACTACTCCGGTGGACCCTAAAGTGGCTACCCTTATGTCACAAGTAATGACGCAGACATTTGGTAATCCATCCAGTATCCATAAATTTGGACAAGAATCTCACTCTGTTATTGAACGCGCACGACTCCAATTGGCTACCGCTTTAAACTGCGAACCGGGAGAAATTATTTTTACCGGCGGTGGTTCAGAATCTAATAATCTTGTACTTCAGGGGATTCTGAATTCTGCTGATCATATTATTACATCTACTTACGAACACCCTGCCATATTAAATGTGGTTAAAGCACTCGAACAAAAAGGGGTTGAATCCACTTTGATAAGTCCAAATGAGAATGGAGTTGTGGATGGAGAAGCGGTTCGCGATGCAATAAAGTCCAATACCAAACTCATTTCAATCATGGCAGTAAATAATGAATTGGGGACTTTAAATCCTATTTCAAAACTGGGTGAAATTGCAAAAGAAAACAATATTCTGTTTCACACTGATGCAGTACAAATGTTGGGGAAACTCCCCATTGACCTATCTGAAATCCACATTGATTTTTTGAGTATGTCTGCTCACAAACTCTACGGTCCAAAAGGCGTAGGTGCGCTCTACATTCGACAAGGAAATAAATTACCCGCCATACTTCATGGGGGTGGTCAAGAAAATGACCTCCGTCCAGGAACTGAAAATATTCCGGGTATTGCCGGTTTCGGATTAGCCACAGAATTAGCCACTGAAAAAATGGCATCCAATATTGAAAATATTTTAACATTAGAAAGACGATTCCTTTCTACATTAACTGAAAATGGTATCGAATTTACACGCCATTGTAATTCACATATTCCTGGACTCATGAATATTAGTTTCCACAATGTACAATCTAAACCTCTCCTCATGAATTTGGATATGAATGGTGTGGCAATTTCAGCAGGATCAGCATGTTCTTCAGGAACATTAAAGGCTTCTAAAGTTCTATTACAAATGGGTGTTTCAGAAAAACTGGCCTCTGAATCTGTGCGAATTTCATTGGGGAAATTACATACCGAAAATGATGTGGATTATGCCATTGAACAAATTTCTAAAACCGTGTTAAGACTCCAAAATACGGTAGAAATCAATGGCTAAGAAAAAAGTATTAGTGGCCATGTCTGGGGGAGTTGATAGCTCGGTTGCCCTCTCCATATTACTTGAAGAAGGTTACGAGTGCATTGGTGTAACCATGAAACTGTGGGAAAACAAAGACCCCATTTCTAATGTGGTTCGCAATAGTAATTGCAATACGGTAGAGGCAATCAATGGTGCTAAAATGGTATGTGATCGCTTGGGAGTTCACCATTATACTTTAGACTTTATGGATGTTTTCAAGAAGAATGTGGTGGATGATTTTTCCAAAGAGTACCTTTCTGGTCGCACACCGAATCCATGTGTACGCTGTAATTCAATTGTAAAATGGGATACCCTTTTGCAACAAGCAGATATTTTGGGCATTGATTATATTGCCACAGGTCATTATGCTCGCGTCCAACATGAAACAAACTCCTCATATTTGTTAAAAGGTGCCGATGCCTTAAAAGATCAATCTTATATGTTATGGCAAATAAATCCAGAGGCGTTGAAAAGAACATTACTACCATTAGGGGAAATGACTAAAGCCGAAACGCGAGAATATGCAAATTCCCATGGTTTAGAAACGGCTCAAACACCTGAAAGTATGGACTTATGTTTTGTAAGCGGAAATGATTACTCCAAATTTTTAAATGAAATTATGCCTGAAAAAATGAACGCGGTAACGCCTGGCAATATCATGGATGAAAAAGGTAAAGTTGTAGGCGAACATACCGGCTTCACTAATTATACCATCGGGCAGCGAAAAGGGATTGGCGTGGCATTCCCTGAACCACGTTATGTTAAAAAAATTAACCCCATGGATAATAGCATTGTAATCGCCCGAAAAGATGCCATGTACACGGATCATTGTTATACCTCAGAATTGAATTGGTTCATTCAACCGCCAACTAATAGTAAAAAAACCTTTGCCCAAATTCGATATAATAGTAAAGGTTCGGATGCAACGGTAGTAAATGAAAATGGAAATTATAGAGTTAATTTTAGTGAACCTCAATTGGCCGTTACACCAGGACAATCAATCGTATTTTACGATGACAACAAATTAGTTGGTGGAGGTATTATTGAAGTTAAAAATTAGCCTCATTTTTTTCTCATTATATTTTTTGATTAATCCATGTTTTACCCAAACTATTAGATCAACTTTGTATGCCACTGATTTCAAAAAACCATTATTTATTTGCCAGCATCCATCAGATGAAAACATTATGTTTGTGGTAGAACAAGCTGGGCTAATTTGGAAAATCAAGAATGAAATTAAATCTAAATATCCATTCTTAAATCTTAAGAAAAAGGTTCACAATCCCATTATCCCTGGTGACGAACGAGGACTATTGGGTTTGGCAATTCCCTCTGATTTTGAAAAAACGCATTTCTGCTATGTGAATTATATTGATAAGAAAGGCAACACGGTAATTTCCCGAATAAATACACTTTCGAGCCATGAAGAAATTTTAATTAAATTTGCACAGCCATACTCAAATCACAATGGAGGTATGATGGTATTTGGTCCAGATGATTACCTCTACATTGCAGTTGGAGATGGGGGCAGTGCGGGCGACCCGGAAAATAATGCACAAAATCTCAGTAATTTATTTGGATCCATACTTCGAATTGATGTGGATGTAAATGAGGGTTACTTGATTCCACCTTCAAATCCGTTTGTGGGTGTTGATAATGTTAAAGAAGAAATCTGGGCTTATGGTGTAAGGAACCCATGGCGATTCTCTTTCGATAAATTAACGGGTGATCTATACATGGGCGATGTGGGGCAACATACTTGGGAAGAAATTAATTTTCAAGCTGCCGATTCAAAGGGAGGTGAAAACTATGGGTGGAACCATCTGGAAGGGATGACCACATTTGAAGATTTTTCAGAAATTGAAGATGCTACTTTGCCGATTTATGTATATCCTAATGATGCTAATATCATTAAAGTCTTATTGGGTTGGGATGAAGATGATACGTACGGTTGCTCCGTAACGGGCGGTTATGTGTATCGAGGGAAGGAAATCCCCAGCCTTTTTGGTCATTATATATTTAGTGATTATTGTACCGGGAAAATTTGGTCGTTCAAATATCAAAATCAACAGGTTTCAGAATTTAAAGAATTGACTGAAGATATCAATATTGCAGACGGAGAACATACCCCGTATATTTCCTCTTTAGGGGAAGATGAAAAAGGGGAGTTATACATTGTTGACTATAATGGTGATGTCTATAAAATAGGATTTAAATAAGTATAATATGAACTCAAATAATAATGCTTTAGCAGTGGCGATTCTCGCAGCTGGTAAAGGTACTCGAATGGAATCTAACCTCCCCAAAGTTTTACATGAAGTTGGGGGGAAACCAATGGTGAGCCATGTAATTCAACGTGGGCTTGAATTGGGGGCTGAAAAAATAATTTCCATTATTGGTTATGAACATGAATTGGTAAAAGAGACTATTGGTAACGAGCCTACTGAATTTGCACTTCAATTAGAACAATTGGGCACGGGCCATGCAGTTCTTCAATGTGCATCTCAACTTTCAGATTTTGATGGCTCAGTTTTAGTCCTTTCTGGAGATGTGCCCCTTATCTCATTTGATACCTTACAAAATTTATTGGAAACTCATAAAAATTCTGAAACGAAGGCAACACTTCTTTCTGCCATAGTTGACGATGCTACTGGCTATGGTCGGGTTATTCGAAATCCACAAGGAAATTTAGCTCGAATTGTAGAACATAAAGATGCCAATGAAGACGAGCTAAATGTAAATGAAATGAATGCTGGAATTTATGTATTTGATTGCAAAACCCTTTTTGAATTACTACCACAAGTAGGGAACAATAATGCACAAGGCGAATACTACTTACCCGACGTTTTATCGTTAATTCTTGATCAAGGTGGTAAAGTTGCTATTGAAAAGACCAATAATATTACCGAAATTCAAGGGGTGAATACTGTCCAACAATTGAAGGATTTAGATGCAGAATTTCAAAAAATATAGTATTATTGTTTTAGTAGGAATTGGTTTCAGCCAAGGATTTGAGCCAGGGTTAGGGAATTTTATACCCATAACTCCCCCACTTTCAAATACAGAAATGGGCAATGTGAAATCAAATTTCAGTATGAATCATGGTTTTTCACTCATGGCAAATTCTGGCACGTTTGGTTCAACAACCATGGGGGTTTACTCTAATCAAGTAAAATATGATTTTTCAAATAAATTGAGCTTAAAATCTACCTTTCACTTCATGAATTCAAATCAATCATTTTATACAAATAATCAAAACCTTGACGTGAAATATGAATTGGGATTAGAATATAATCTCTCGGAAAATTCACGTATATTTTTCCAATTTTCAAATTTGGGGAATCCGCAACGTAATAGCTCATATATGTTTACACCTGGATTTTAAATGACAAAACGAACTAGGCAAAAAAGAAATAACCATAATCTTGATATAAAAAATATTTTAACCAATTTGGGGATAGGTTGTCTCCTCTTGCTTTCCATTGGTTTTTTCGTTTCTTTGGTTGATAATCTGTTTTTTGATGACGGCCGTGCGCATGACCGACCCGATTTGGCAACACTCATTACCAAAACCAAATATGAAGAAAAAACGGGGCATAAAATTACTGTTGAAATTCATAATGGATGTGGTATTCCTAAACTGGCAATTCTCTATACAGAATTTTTGCGAAGCGAGGGTTTTGATGTAATTGACTCTCGAAATGCAGATAATTTTGAATATACAAAAACTCAAATTTTACATCACCAAGGTGACAAAGCTCGTGCCATATCATTGGGTAAAACCATGACGGTAGATGAAACATTAATCACTGCAGAAAAAAGCCCCTATTTAATTCACGATCTTACCTTAATTTTGGGAAGTGACTATCAACAATTAAACTCTTATCAAAACGCTGTTTTTTACGAATCACCATTTTAATTTACTTCTTGAGGGAAAATGACAACACAGAAAAAACCTGTTGAGAATTCTCAACAAATTGCATGCCAAATTGCTGACTTGATGGTAGACAAAAAAGCCTTAGATGTCCAAATATTAGATGTCCGGGGATTAACCACTTTAACTGATTTTTTTGTTATTTGTACATCTGAATCACAACCCCAATCTCGGGCAATTTGCAATCATCTTGAAGATGAGATGTTAAAAGTAGGCATCAAACCTTGGCATAAAGAAGGCTACGAAAAATTAGACTGGGTATTGGTTGATTTTGTGAATATTGTGGCTCAAATATTTAGCCGTGAATCTCGTGAATACTATGATTTTGAACGACTCTGGGGTGATGCAAAAATCACCAAAGTGGAAAGTCAGTGAAAGAACATCTCATATCAAATATTAGCCAATGTTTAGTAAACTTAAATTACCCCTCAGTGGACGTGGCTATTCAACGCCCCAAAAGCCCTGAACATGGTGATTTTGCCTCTAATATTGCATTGGTATTAGCGAAGCCTTTGGGTAAAAATCCCAGAGAAATTGCTGAATCAATTAAAACAGAATTGCAAAATTCATTCAACGATAATTTTGACTCCATTGATATTGCAGGCCCAGGATTCATTAATTTCAGATTAAAAAAATCAGTGCTTTCAGATTTACTTCTAAACATTATTACCGAAAATAAAAATTACGGCAAAAATAAAATCGGTGATAACAAGCGGGCACTCGTTGAATTTGTTTCGGCAAACCCTACCGGCCCCCTTACTGTAGGCCATGGTCGTGGTGCCATGTTGGGCGATACCGTTTCTAATATTCTTGAATGGAATGGATATGATGTTCAACGAGAATACTATTTTAACAATGCAGGACGTCAAATGCGTGTATTGGGCCAATCTGTTCATGCACGATATTTAGAATTATTAGGGCAAGATTGCGAGCTCCCAGAAGGTGGTTATGAAGGGAAGTATATTTATGATATTGCTCAAAAAGTTTTAGATGAGTATGCTGATTCTCTCAAAGAAAATTCAGATGAACCCATTTTCAAAAATGCTGCAGAAAATCATATTTTTAAAGATATTAAATCTACACTTTCTCGTTTGGGGTTAATATTCGATACTTTTTTCAATGAGAATACACTTTATGAAAATGGTGAAATTACCAATGTAGTTGACTCACTACGAGAAAAAGAATTAGTCTATGACAAAGAAGGTGCCACTTGGTTTGCCGGTACAAAAGTAGGGCGTGAAAATGACCGTGTGCTTATTAAAAGTACGGGAGAACCCACTTATCGCCTTCCAGATATTGCATATCATAAAGATAAATTTTCTCGTGATTATGATTTAATGGTGGATGTATTTGGTGCAGACCATATGGATGCATACCCGGATGTGATGGTTGCCATTGATAATTTAGGTTTTGATGCAAAAAAAGTGAACGTTCTCATCCATCAATTTGTCACCATTATGCGGGATGGAAAACCCGTAAAAATGTCTACTCGTAAAGCTAATTTTGTAACCCTTGATGAATTAATTGATGAAGTTGGCGCAGATGTTGTTCGCTACTTTTTCATTATGCGGGGAATGAATAGTCACTTGAATTTTGATTTAGATTTGGCCAAAAATCAGTCTGATGAAAATCCAGTTTTCTACCTCCAATATGCTCATGCACGAGTATGCAATATTATTAAACGGGGGGAAGCATTTGATCATCCACTAAATCCAGAATGTGATTTATCATTATTAGATAAAGAAATTGAGCACCAACTTATTCAAAAATTAGCTGAATTTCCGGAGGTGATTGAACGCGCTCATTCTTCATTAGAGCCTCAGACTGTGGCAAATTACCTTCATGAATTGGCTATAATTTTCCATCGATATTATGCACAAGAAAAGGTAGTTACTGATAACAACGCATTGACAGCTGCACGCTTAATTTTAGTTGAGGCCACCCGAATTGTATTTTTAAATGGACTCACTATTCTGGGCATTTCTGCTCCCGAAAGAATGTAATGACCACTGAACTGTTTACCTTTTTTATATTCGCTTTCACTTCTCTAATTACCTTGGTTGACCCTATTGGATTTGCTCCCGTTTATTTATCTCTTGTTGATGGAATGACGCGGGATGAGAAAAAAAGGGTAGCAAAAAAAGGTGCACTCACCGCATTAGTTGTTCTCATTGTTTTTTGGCTTTTGGGCCGAGTCATCTTTTCAGTATTTGGAATTACCGTACATGCTTTCAGAATTGCAGGTGGCATTCTATTCTTTAAAGTAGGAATGGAAATGTTGGAAGCTAAAATTTCTCGGCGACGCTCAACACCAGCTGAAGAAGCTGAGGCAGAAGATAAAGAAGATATTGGCTATACACCAATTGGCATCCCTCTTATTGCAGGGCCGGGGGCCATTACTTCTGTTATGATTCTTTCAACAGAGGCTGTAGATTTCATGTACAAGTCTGTATTATTATTGGCTATCATATTAGTGATGCTCATAACATATCTAACTTTTGTTACTGCCGATAAATTAACCGAACGATTCGGTAAAACAGGCCTACGAATCATGCAACGAATTATGGGCCTAATTCTTATGGTCATGGCAGTTCAATTTATTATTAATGGCGTAGATCCCCTTATAAAAGGTTGGCTCCAACAACCCTAAACCTTCATTCTCAGTTAACTTTTGAGAATTCCAGATGTCAGTTGTTACAATATTCCAGTTGAAAAAAATTCATTCGGGATGTAAACTTATATATGGAATCATTAAAGAAAATCATATTCTTTACCCTAATTTTGCCACTTTTTTCCAGTGTGGAAAATACTCACATCCCACAATTTGATGCGCTACAAGATTTCATTTCAAATTATAAAAATCAATCTCAAACTGGTGTAGAAATTCCCCTTTTTAACTTACCCAAAGTTCCCAAATTAGATATTGTTTATGCAACGGGTACCAATACAATTATTTCTCCACTCACGCCAATGACCCGAGAAATGACCTTTTCAGATGCGAACCATTTATTGAATAGAACGGTAGTGGGTTCAACCATTGAAGAATTAAATTCATTTTCAGAATTTGAAATAAGTGATGGCGTCAGTTATCTACTTCGAGAAATAAACGAACCGTCTCCGCCTGGAGATTGGATCGATGACCCATTCCCCCCAAATTATATGGAGTTAACTCCTGAGCAAATAGATTCTTTGACACAGGCTTATTTCACGCAAACTCGTGAGTTGATGAATTGGTGGACCGATCGATTATTTTATCATGATCTTTCAATTGAAGAAGAAATGGTCTATTTTTGGCATGACCACTTTGCCACTTCTGCTGAGGGGATTCCCTATGCCCCTGCAATGTACCACCAAAATAAATTGCTTCGTCAACATGCATTAGGTAATTTTAAAACATTGGTTCAAGAAATTGCATTAGATCCAGCCATGTTAATTTGGCTAAACAATAATGAAAATACAGCCAATTCAGTGAATGAAAACTTCGGTAGAGAACTGTTAGAATTATTCACCTTGGGCGAAGGTAATTATACCCAAAATGATGTCTATGAAGGTGCACGTGGGCTAACGGGATATGTGACCAATGGTCTGGATACTTATTTTTTAGTCAATCGATTTGATGATGGGATTAAGACTTTTTTAGGCCAAACTGGAAATTTTAATACTACCGATATAATTGACATCATATTTGAACAGGAGCAAACCGCTTATTTTATTTGCGATAAATTATACCGATGGTTTATATATGATATGCCAAATGAAGAAATCGTTGAAGAATTGGCACAAATTATGCGGGATAATAATTATGAAATAAAGCCTGTATTGGAAGTACTTTTAACCAGCCAACATTTCTTTGATGAAAATTTTAGAGGAGCTAAATATAAAACACCGCTCCACCATACCCTTTCTTCATTAAAATTTTTAAATGTAGATATTAATGAGCCCATCGAATTTGAATATACATTAAAGCAAGTCACCCAATATTTATGGGATATTCAAGGGGGTGTGATTCTCTATCCTCCCGATGTTTCAGGATGGCCTGGATATCGCAATTGGATAAACACTTATACCCTTCCATGGCGAAAAGCGTATACCAATTATATAATCTCAGGGGCATTGGGCGGGTTTTATCCAGACTTGTTAAATCTCACTTCGCAGATTCCAAATGGTCAATCAGACCCTGAAGCCCTTATGGAATTCCTCTATAATTATTTTTATGCCATCCAACCTTCTGAACTGACTAAACAGCAACTCTTGAATGATTTGTTGGACGGTGCTGATCCCTTTGAATGGCATTTATTATATTACGAAGGTGCATTAGAACGTTTATATGTTGTGGTTGGGCAAATGATGCGATTATCGGAGTATCAACTAAAATGAGTATCTCACGAAAAGAATTTATTAAACAATCATCATTGCTTGTGGGGGGAAGTGTATTTATTCCCTCATGGATGAATAGTTTACTCAGTAGTAGTCCCACCATGGTTGAACATCTACGAAATGAATTCAATGGTCGCTCTATTGTAATTATCAATCTAAGTGGCGGAAATGATGGACTCAATACTGTGGTTCCATATACTAATAATCAGTATTACAATTTACGCCCTGATTTAGCCATTGATGCTGAGACCGTTTTACCGATCAATGATGAATTGGGATTCCACCCCAATTTGAATGCCTTTGCACAATTCTGGAATAATGGAAACGTAGCCGTCATTGAAAATGTAGGCTATGAAAGCCAGAACCTTTCTCATTTTCGTTCAACGGATATTTGGCAAAGTGCATCCGATTCAAATGATGTGTTGAACACAGGCTGGATTGCCAGATTGATGGAGCAACTATACCCTGACTACATGACCCAGATTCCTGAAGATCCATTAGCACTTTTACAGGGCACGGCAAACAATCTTTTAATTCGAGGGGAACAAGGTATCACCGGTATTATGGTGGATGACCCCTCTTCATTTTTAGATTTAGTTGGCTATACCTATTATGCTGGTGCAGATAATAGTATTCCCGACACATTTGGGGGTAATGAGCTATCCTTTATTAGGAGTATTGATAATACAGCAATTACCTACGCAGAATATATTCAAACTGCAGCAGACAATGGTGTGAATTCTGTTGAATATCCCAATAGCTCTTTAGCATCCCAGTTGGGGGCAGTGGCAAAACTTATTTCTGGTGGAATGTATTCACCATTTTATATCGTATATCATAATGGATATGATACTCATAATGACCAAACCAATCGACATAATCTGCTCATGAATCAATTAAATGGTGCATTATATTCATTCTATTCTGACTTAAGTAATCAAGGGCTTTCAGAGGATGTAGTTATGCTGACTACTTCAGAATTTGGACGTCGGCCATTCCAAAATGGAACGGGTACTGATCATGGTGCTGCCTCCGTTCAATTTTTACTGGGAGATATGGTAAATGGTGGCCTCTTTGGAAATCCTCCTGATTTAACAAATGTGGACCAAAATGATAATTTAGTTTACCAATATGACTTTAGACAAATATTCACATCCCTCTTGTCACAGTTTTTGGGTGTGGACGATGCAATGATATCTAACACATTAAATGGTACATTTGAAACACTTGACCTCATAAGTGAAGATAATATAGGTAGTGGAGATGTGAACGATGATGGTTCTCTCAATGTTATTGATATTGTATTAATGGTGAATTACATTTTGCAATATTCAGAGTTTACTCCTGAGCAATTTGATGCTGCCGATATGGACAGTAATGGTGAAATTAATATTTTAGATATTGTAAATGCCATTGGCATTATTTTAGAGGGTAACGTTGGTGGACTCATGCAAAACTCGCCCTATGAATTACAATTTGGAGGGAAACATATTATTCTTCCGTCGCAATCTAATATGTCGGGAATTCAGTTTGATGTTTCATCATCAAGTAAAATTAAAATAGAAAACCAAAATGAAAATTGGATATGCAGAACCAATGGCAAGCGTGTCATTGCCTATTCAACTGATGGAAAGCCAATGGAGAAACCCATTAAGATATCTGCTAAAAAATATAAACTTAAAAATATTATTGCCGCTAATTTTAGGGGAAGAAAGTTGAGTTATTCAATTATCTAACTTTTTAGAAAATATCAATGATATAAAAAAGGGGCAGAAATCTGCCCCTTTTTTATTAAAAGAATCGAACCGCTTAAGGATTCAAAATTATTTCTACCAATATGACAATGTCGATAACATTCACATTTCCATCTTCACTGGCATCGGCTATATTGAACGCTTCAGGGGTAAATTCAGAATTACCCAAAATGAAATCTACGATTAGCACAATGTCAATTACATTTACTGCATTGTCCATGTTCACATCACCCAGTTGGTACATACATGATGTGCCATCGCCCCCACACACATCACATTCATCCGTGTCATTAGTGGCACAATTGGGCTCAGGGTCCACGGCATTACACATGCCATCGCCATCATTATCATCACATGCAGGAATGGTGGCTGAATCTGGACCAATTACTGTAATTAGACTCCCAGCAATACCACCAATCAAAATATCTGAAAGTGAAAATGTTCGCTCATTAGAAACTTCGGTAAAGGTAAACGTTACTAAAATTCCTTCCCCCAGTGGAAAATATTCCCCCGAAAATGAAAAACCAATACAGCCAAAGGTACCGCAATTAGAATCAAAAATATCACAGCTTACGCTCTCAATTTCTGCCCCTTCCGCAACAAATTGGAACCCATAGATATTTGCATCTGACGAATAATGTAGTGAAATATTGGTGGAACTGGCATTAACAAAACTCAATGTAACTTCAGCTATATCACCCGCATCACAAATTCCATCACCATCTTCATCAGAGCCATCGTTTCCCGGACTAAATGTTCCCGAAGAACAATCATCACAAGTATCTCCATCAGAATCCATGCATACGAATTGATTATTGGGGTCAGAGTCCTGTGAATCTAATACGCCATCATTATCATCATCCGCATCACCAAGATCACACATTCCATCACCGTCATAATCCCAACCATCATCAGCGGGGTTATAATAACCATTTGAACAATCGTCACAAGTATCGCCATCATTATCTGAGCAAGCGTACTCATCATAAGTATCATCATCATCATTATTTGATACGCCATCATTATCAATATCAGAGTCGCAGGCATCACCTAAGCCATCACCATCATAATTACTTTGATTGCTATTGGCAATATTGGGACAATTATCTGCTTCGTCCACTACCCCATCACCATCCAAATCTGAATTTACTTCTGTGCCCAAATTAGGTTTATACGTGGATATCATATAGTCCATTCGGCTCCCTTGCCCATTGGTAAACTCTGTCAAACAGGCATCATCGGTATAATTCATATAATTATGGATGGGATCATTCCCTGTATCATTAGTACATGTATCCACATTATTACATTCATAGATATTATTACCATCGTCTTGGGCAGGGGTATCTGATACATTATCACCAGAACCATAACATCCACCTTCGAAGGTATGATACAGCCCTAAATAATGCCCCACCTCATGAACGCCCGTATCGCCTTCATTATATGGCCATGCGCCTCCTGGTAAAGTATCATAATTAAGCACCACACCATGCATGTGACTGCTTTCACTGTAAGAATTGGGGAAGTATGCATATCCCAAATAACCACTGGCAGAAGTGGTATAAATATTTAATGTGGTTGATGGACTAATAGCCAGTTGTGACTTGTATTGACTTTCGTTGTCATTGTTAAACCACGAACTATTTTGAGTATAATCTAAGCTACTGAGGGTAAATGAAATTCCATAGGGGGCAAAGGCATCATTCAGCACATCTACTTGAGCATTTACCGCTGTTGAAGAAACATAACCATTATTGGTGGACGCATAAATTACATGAAATGCAATGGGAATAGATAAATCACGGGTGTCATCTCGATGTTGTGCCGAAACCCATGCATCCACTTCATCTTGTAATATGGTGGGAGAATCACCCACTTCTATAAATCCACATCTCCCCATATAATTTTGGCTACCATCACTGGCATCCACAAGAATATCTTTGGGTAATTCAGCACGACGTTGACGCACATTTTCATACTCCGTATTTAACTGGGGGAAAATTAATCCAATAAAAATAAGTCCACATAATTTCTTCATTTTCGTTCCTTCAAATGGTTTAAATGACACTAATCGCCATTATTCGTTGCTTGTAATATAAGTGTAAACGTGAATGATGTCAAATGGAAGGGGTCACAATTGATGTATATAGAATTTTGTGGAGGTGGGGAGAATTGAACTCCCGTCCGAACAAACCGTACAAACAGCGTCTACATGTGTAGACTATTATTTGTATCTCACCTAATCTTCGTTAATAGTCCAACTATGATTAGGCCAACCTGTAGAGTCTCACCGAATGCATCCAGGTGGTGCACGTGGCCAGCTTGCATAGATTATACCTCATCGACAAAAGGCAAGCACCTTCGTTGCGAGATAGTTGCATGCTATTTAAGCAGCAACAGCGTAGCCGTTATCGGCATCTATGTTTTTTCTAAGGATGATTTACGAGGTTAACCAAAGATCCTCGACACGCAGCCATAAGCCCTAATTTGCCCGTCGAAACCAGACACCCCCAAATTCTATATCAAAAAGCGGTGGGAAATTTACTTCAATTACCAATCTCAAATCAAAAATAAATTAAAATAATTGGTTTCTTATATTGCCAAACTAAATAAAATGTTCCTAATTTTACGGGCTGTATCGGGCATCGTTTTTACAAATTTAAAAAAAGCACCATTAGCTCAGTTGGTAGAGCAGTTGACTCTTAATCAATTGGTCGAAGGTTCGAGCCCTTCATGGTGTACACAGTTTTATATACTGACTCCGTAGCTCAGTTGGTAGAGCAGTGGCCTTTTAAGCCATTGGTCCTGCGTTCGAGTCGCAGCGGAGTCAC
>JACKQG010003384.1_pt1 | contig 19656 bp, 19 predicted proteins | sample 8237621 | NCBI WGS metagenome assembly JACKQG01 (sample SAMN15677084, study PRJNA649215) | marine metagenome | biome: marine; feature: Black Sea; material: saline water; isolation source: suspended particulate matter (SPM) from the Black Sea western gyre | collected 2013-06-09/2013-06-10 | depth... | reverse complement strand
GCGGACATCGCCGTTATCTGCTGAATGAGATTGATTTATGGATGCAAACCTCGCGCGAGATAAAAGGGGTAGATCCTGAGTACGCCCTGCGGGATGTGCTTAAACGCATCCGCTTTAAAATTAAGGAAAATCAACTGGAATCTGAAAAGTGGTATCAAAAACTGGATGAGGATGCCCGCGAAAAATACCGCGAGAGCGGTAAAAATCTTATGCAAAGCCTCGCAAGCTATCTCAGTGCGGAAGGTGAGGACGCCAGCGCTGAAGCCCGTTCTCTGGGATATGAGTATGCTTCCCGTGGACGCAGATTTGGGCTAAAACTCATTGATGCCACACGTGCATTTTTATTTTTCAGGAATGCACTCCTCGAAGCAATGATCGCTGTTTATCTTGATGCGCGTGTTTCCGATACAGGATCATGGGGAGAAATGCTCACCAGCCTCCATGGATTTACTGATCAAACCATGATTTCACTCATGGAAACTTACGAAGCCTTTGAAAACAATAACCGTTAAAAATGAAATCTGAAAAAAAATCCCCCGCTCGTAAATATCCACCCCTCTATGAAAAGATGATTCCGGTCATGTTGGTTATTTTGGCAATCGTTATTATAGGGGTCGTGATCGCAGCCATTGGTGTTGTTTTGGGTATTGTTTAATAGCATCACCCGTTGAAGCGTACTCTTACACAATCTAATCTGGAGTTTAATCATGTTACTTAACACTGGTATTCCCTTTTTATCAAGCATCATCAGCTTTGCTCTTGCCTTTTTTGTTCTCAAACGTTATCTAGACCGCAAGCGTGCCCACTTACTGCTCTGGGGTATCGGAGCCATTTTTTACGGAATCGGTGGATTCACGGAATTTTATTTTGGCGCCTTTGGGTGGAACCCACTCATCTTTCGGATGTGGTATCTTTTTGGGGCCATTCTTGTTGCTGCCTGGCTGGGGCAGGGTACGGTCTACCTGCTCGCCAACCGTAAATGGGCCAATGCGCTGATGCTCATTTTGGGCATTGCCTCGCTCTACGCTCTATTTAGAATAGCCACAGCCCAGCTTGATCCCTCTCTGATGATCGGCGAAGGCCATACTGGCGCGGAATTGAGCGGTCATGCCATCGTCACAGATGGCGTACGTGTGCTGACACCCTTTTTCAATATTTATGGCACCCTCACCCTGGTTGGCGGGGCAATTTATTCTGCATGGATATTCTGGCGCAAACGCGTTTTACTCCATCGCGCTGTTGGGAATATTCTTATCGCCACCGGCGCGATCTTGCCCGCATTTGGCGGACTATTCAGCCGCCTGCAGTTCCCGGGCGCCCTCTATCTGGGTGAATTTTTTGGCATAATTCTTCTTTTTATCGGGTTTCAGCGTGCCACCACACCGATGGCAGAGAAGCCTGCTGAAGTCGAAGCGGCGGCCTGATTTATCGCATAATCTCAAGCCCCGTTCAGGGAGTGCCTAAATCAGTGGGTACTGTCTTCGCGAGGAGGGCTTTAGCCCGACGTGGCGATCTCCAACCCAGGGAGGGAGACTGCTTCGCGAAAAGATGCTCGCAGTGACGACCAAATTTTACTCACCAAATTCGGCATTCCCCCGTTCACAGGAACGGGGCTTTTCTCTTTAAAGGGTATAATCAGCGCATCTCAAATTTGGAGCTAAAAATGTCTCTTCTCAATTTGCCCCTGATACTCGAAACCCGTCGCAATCACGCCCTTGAACACGCCACCCTGAAAATTCTGGGGCCGAAATATCCTGCCCGTCCTCTGGGTGGACATTCCAACCCAACCGGTTTCGTTATCCTGGGTGATGTGGATACGGAGGATCTCCGCGCTGCGGCGGATGAGGCCCTCAAACGTCTCCGCGCTGGCGAAAGCGACTTGGCGATTCACCCCGGCTGCGGCACCAATTACGCGACCTCCGGCTTGCTGGCCGGTTCCCTGGCCTGGTTCGGACTTTCGGGCAGCGGGCCGATGCGCAGACGTTTATGGAGGATTCCCCTGATATTACCTCTGGCGATCCTCGTTTGGGGACTGAGCAAACCCCTGGGTCCCAAACTGCAAGCCAGGGTCACGACCGAAGCGGAGATGGGGGCCCTGGAAATACTCTCAGTGCAGAAGATCCGCCCAGCTCTTCATAGAATTTCAACCAGGGGATAAGATGTCCGAAAAGACCATCCGTGTGCTCTATCTCTATGGGAACGATGAATTTGCCATTTCCCGGCGTTTGCAAAAGGTGCAGCAACGGGTGGACAAAGATGGGATGAATACCTCTCATCTGGAAGCTCGTCTGGCGGGAATGGATGAACTGAATTTGGCTGTGAATTCGATCCCCTTTTTAGCCGAGCGGCGATTGGTCTTGCTTGAAGAACCCTCGGCGCGTTATCCAAAAGTTAAAGGACGCAAAGAGTTTTTAGCCTTTTTGGAGAACGTGCCTCCCAGCACAGTTTTGGTCCTTTATGAAGTGATCGACGAGAAAAAAGCCGCCAAACACTGGCTGGTGAAATGGGCGGATTCTGCGAATGAGATTGCCCGCACCGAGCGTTTTATGCTCCCGAAAGCCTGGAAAACGGGCGAGTGGACAACGCGCATTCAGCAGGAGACCAGTCAGCAGGGAGGAGAGATCGAGAGTCGCGCTGCCGCGAGACTGGCAGAAATGACCGGGCAGAATACGCGCCAGGCCGCGCAGGAGATCACCAAATTACTCACCTATGTTAATTTTGCACGGCCGATCACGCTCGAAGATGTCGAACTGGTCAGTGTATCCACCGCCCAGGGCGATATTTTTGCCCTTGTGGATGCACTGGGCAGCAATCGGGGGAAAGAAGCCCAGGCCATGCTGCATCGCTTGCTCGACGAACAGGATCCCTTCTCGATCTTTGGGATGGTCGTCCGTCAATTCAGGCTGCTTTTGTTGGCGCGTGAGGTGATCGAAAAAAACGGAAATGTGCAGGGGGAACTTAAGGTACATTCCTTTATCGCTCAAAAACTGGCGTCACAGGCTCGTCAATTTGATCTGCCCACACTTGAGGCGATCTATAGGCAGTTGTTGGTTATTGATGAGCAGGCCAAAACAAGCCAGGCCACCCTGGATTTATCTTTGGATATGTTCGTGATGGAGTTGGCTGGAGGGTAAACTTTCGTTTAGGGAGCTTTCTGCTCCCAAGTAAAACTTTCTTTCAATACCCCTGCGGGAACTCCCCCGATCATAGCATTTTCGAGCTTGAATTTCTTTGTCACCACACTCCCCATCGCGACAAGGGTATTATTTCCAATAGACGTCCCAGGCGCAAAACGGACTGCACTACCAAGATAACAATTTTCACCGATGGCAATATCACGGTCGAGGATTCCCGCACCGTGTGTCCAAAATTGGGATCCGATTCCAGCAATCCATGAACCAGCTCCAATTGTGAATGTGCCAGCCACGTCGATATAATGTTGGGATGTAATTAAGGTGTCATTAGCGATGACAAGGTTTCGGGCGTAATTCGCACCAGCATGTTCTGCGCGGGTTGTCCAGTAACCGCAGGAGAAAATGTTCCGATGTCCAATAGAAGCGCCTTTACCGATTGTCATCTTCATCGGTCCAGTAAAGAGATTTCCCCATCCGATTTGGCATGCTCCGATCTCAGCATCGTCTACGGCGATAATCGTGCCAAAGCCGAGTTTTGCATCCACGATCTTGTAGCCCAGTAAAATTCGATAGGCGGTGACGCGCAGAAAACTGAAAGGCAAAACGCTTATTAGCGTCGCTAAAACGAGCTTTAGTTTTCTCATCCGACCTTATTTATAATCCTCTCGAACAGGGTAAAAAGTATCCATGATCTGGCAATCGGTGATCGCTCGCCCGGAATGCTTCATGTTGGATGGGATTACCGCAACCGTCCCCGCTTCAAGTTGACGGATTTCCCCATCAAGTGTCATCTCGAATTTGCCTGAGATCACGACTGAGATTTGTTCGTTGATATGGGCGTGCTCGGGCAAAGTCGCCCCGGCTTCAATTCTCCAGAAGGTTGCGCTCATATTTTCGGCGTGCACAAAGGTGCCATGAAAACCGGGCACAATTTCTCTCTCTTCAATTGTAGAAAGCTCAACAAAAGGCATTCTTCCTCCTTGTGATTTGACCATGAACGGCATAAAATCCAATGCAACCTGATTGTAAACCATAAAGGAAAGATCTTATGAAAATCCGCTCGATCACCTATTTTTTCAATCCCGACTGGCCGCTTAATGAGGCCAAACTCCGCGTGGCAGATGAATTCCTGCGAAATGCCAAATCTGCTTATCAGGGTGCGGGATACGAAGTCCAGACGACGCGTTTGGCAACCCCCTCGTTCACGCAGATTCTTGGCAAGGCAAAATTGGATGAAACGCCCGCGCTTGCCAATCAACTTGCTTCCGCCATGGAAAATATGGATGCGGAGTATGCCTCCCTCGGACCCGCTTTGCCCGAAATGCCTCAGAGCTATGCCGTCATCCCCGAGGCAATTGAAGCGAGCGAGAATATCTTTTTCTCCGGTGAAATGGCCTCCGCTAAAAAAGGGATCTCAATGACCGCCCTCAAAGCGTGTGCAGAGGTGATCGTCCGGGCCGCGACTCTCAGCCCGGACGGATTCGCTAACCTCCGTTTTACCGCGCTGGCAAATGTCCCCGCGGGCGGACCCTTCTTCCCCGCTGCCTATCATGATGGTGGTGCGCCAGCTTTTGCCCTTGCCCTCGAAGCAGCCGATCTGGCGGTGGATGCTTTCGATGGTCAACGAACCGTGGATGAGGGCCGGAAAAAGCTGATTAAATCTTTGGAATCACATGGCAAAAAACTGACTCAAGTCGCTGACTCGCTGAACCATAGATTCTTGGGTCTTGATTTCTCCCTGGCCCCATTCCCCGATGATGCGATTTCGCTTGGCGGTGCAATGGAAGGATTCGGGATCCCAAAGGTGGGACAGCATGGCTCACTTGCGGCAGCGGCGATTTTAGCGGAATCCATTCAACGCGCCGATTTTCCCCATACCGGCTTCAACGGGATGATGATGCCCGTCCTCGAGGATTCAATCCTGGCCCAACGCGCTGCGGAGGGGTCACTGACAGTCAAGGATTTGCTGCTCTACTCCGCCGTTTGCGGGACGGGGCTGGATACTGTTCCCCTTGCCGGAGATGTGAGCAGAGGGCAAATCGCGGCTTTGTTGCTTGATATAGCGGTAATGTCTCTCCGGTTGGCGAAACCACTCACGGCGCGGCTGATGCCCATTCCTGGCAAGCAAGCCGGGGACAGGACCGAATTCGACTTCGCCTTTTTTGCGAATAGCCGCGTGATGGCATTGGATGCTGTCGGACTTGATCTCCCCTTTGCTGGAGATGAAGTCATCAAAATTCAATCGCGCTGATCTCTTGCAGTATAATCAGCGGAAAATAAATTTCCCACTGGAGGTATTTTTCGATGGATCTTCCCCAATATGCTTATTTTAAAGGTGCGATTGTTCCCTATGCAGAGGCAAAGGTTGGCGTTCTAACCCACGCGCTGAATTACGGAACAGGGGTTTTTGGTGGCGTGCGTGCTTATAAAAATGATGAGAATGGCAAATTATATCTTTTCCGTCCTTATGATCATTATCGTCGTTTTTTAAATTCATGCAAGATGATGCTGATGGAATTTGATGAAACACCAGAGAGCCTGACCCAACTGACCATCGATCTGCTAAAGAAAAGTGGCTTTAGTGAGGATGTTTATATCCGCCCCCTGGCTTATAAATCTTCTGAGATGATCGGTGTGAAATTGCATGATGTAGAGGCTGATTTTTCAATTGTCGCCTTACCTTTCGGGAAATATGTGGCCAACGATACCAACGCCCATGTGACGATCTCCTCCTGGCGGCGTCTGGATGATAACGTCATCCCGGCGCGTGGGAAGATCAGCGGGGCCTATGCCAACTCAGCCTTTATCAAAACAGATGCCATGCGCTCAGGATTTGACGAGGCCCTGGTCTTGACGCAGGCTGGACATCTCTCTGAGGGGAGCGCGGAGAATGTCTTTATTGTGCGGGATGGGGTTATGATCACACCTTCGGTGACTGAGAATATCCTCGAAGGAATTACGCGCCGCTCGGTGATGGAACTCGCAGCGGCAGAGTTGGGTATGGAAGTCGTCGAACGCCCGATTGATCGCACGGAGGTTTATATTTGTGATGAACTCTTCATGACGGGAACTGCTGCACAGGTGACTGCGATCACAAAGGTGGATCATCGCCCCGTCGGTAATGGGGAAATGGGCCCGGTTGCTGCAAAACTGCGTGATCTATTCTTTGATATTGTGCGCGCAAAGAACCCCAAATATTCGGCCTGGAATATAGAAGTGTAATTGCTCAAAATAGAGTTGTCTTACAAAAGTATTCAGTTCCTGAGCGGAGCGTAGCGCAGTCGAAGGACGGTTTTACAAGAACCGCTCTTCGACTACGATTGCGCTTCGCTTTATCTCCGCTCAGAGACTGTATCTTTACCACCAACATTTTGAGAAACTACTGAGTCTGAGTTATGGATAAGATGTTTCCAATAGCTTCATGCGGGCTAAAAGCCCTCCCTCAGTACATGGAAGCTCTCGGGCTGATGTTTGTAACCCCGAAGGGGCTTTGACGAGTTGAGTCCGCACTGAATTTGTGCTAAGCATAACTCAGGTTACTAAAGAAGTTTAGGTCACCACCAAGAAACACATAGCTAAAGAAAAAGCCCCCCAAGGATGTTTTCCTTGAGGGGCTTTGCATTTACTTATTCTTTAGCGCACTTGTCTGAAAGTAATAAAAACCGAGTTCTTTTCACAATCTGCTAAGGTGCTAAAGCGGATCTCATCCGAGAGGGGTAATCCAGCCTGATCAAAGATGCGGATAAATAAGGTTTCATCCGAAGGTAATGGCACATCGCTCAGCATAAAGTCAAAACCAGAAATTCCATAACCAAATGAGTTGGCTGTCCCTGATATTTGTGGACCAAGATCAACTGTTTTACCAACTAACGTTCCCTGTACCCGAACCTGAACTCCCCAGTAGTGGGCACCATTTAAATCTAGTACAACCCCACCAACCCCTAGCCAATTGCAATTTGTATCGGGATGAAAGATTGTGGCATCAACATATTTTATTTCCGCTGTAAAAGGCATTCCAGGGGTTGCCGTTGGGTCAGGCGGTTTTGGAGTGGATGTTGGTTCAATAAGATATAAAGGTGTTTGGGTTGATATTGGCGTAAAAGTTGCCCGAGAAGTTGGGGTGATCGTTGGTTGGATTGTAGGGGTCTCGGTCCACAATTCGTCCAATTGCAGGGGAGTGATCGTCGCGGAGGGGATAATGATCGGCGGGATGGGTGTATTTGGCGGCAATGGATTTAACGCGGTATAGGGGTTAATGAATAGCAGCAAAAAATATGCGCCCATACAAGCTGCTGCAACCAAAGTCAGGATTGAGAAAATATCCAGCATATCAAGGCTGAAGCTTTTCTTTCCAGATTCTCCATCCGCAAAACTATCATCTGTATAATCAAAATCGGCCATAAAACACTCTCCATCCTTTTAAAAAATGCAGGACTTTTTATTTTTGTAGATGGCACTCATTCTTATTTGTTCTCTATTTTACTCGCTTCACGTTCTTCTTGAAGCCAATCAAGCAAAGCTTTCTCTTGGAGAGCCAGGAGTGCGTCTGGCGAAAGAGGATGTGAGCTATCTCGTTCAAAAACCATAATAATATGAAAGCCAATATCTGTTGATATTATTTCGCTGGGTTGCCCTATCCCTAAAGAAAAGGCAACCTCTTCAATTTTTGGCTCCAATAAATAGCCTCGTGGAAACCAGCCCAGCTCACCATTTGTCTTTGGATCGTAGGCCGCAGCCAAGTCCAGAAAATCAACACCTGCTGCCAACCTCGACTGAACCTCATCTGCAGTTTCCTGATTATAGAGCAAAATCTGCCTGACGTGTACCTGTTCGGCGGTACTGGGGAAAGTTGTAAGGATATTGTCACGCATCCAGGCTGCTTCGATGGCCCGTTTTAGGGCTTGATGGAAGGATGCCTCCGTGTACCCATGGTTTGCCAGCCAGGTGGATAGTGATTCTGCGCCCCCAATTTCCGCCGCTAACGCGTTGAGACGAGCTTTCACTTCGGTATCTTCGAGTGTATATCCGGCTTTTCGGGCAGCTTGGGCGAATAAGACCTGATCGGTCAGATCGTTAAGGACGCGCCCTTCAGCCTCTTCAACAGACACGGTTTTTCCCAGCGCGTTCTGTGCTTCTTGAAAACGGAGCAGCTCGGCGTTGAACTCATCCAGCGAAATAATCTCGCCATTAACTGTCGCCGCAGCCGGAACAGCAGTTGCTGTGGGTGGAGCAGATGGTTGAGTAGGGGGAGCAATCGTTGGGGTGAGGGAGTCAGAAGATGCTTTGCAGGCGGATAAGATCAGGATGATGGATATTGCCAATAGAGGGAGGCGTGATTGGATATTTACAAATTTTAACATTGCGGGAATTATACCCTTAACAAAAAAGTAGAGGCGGGTCTTAGACCCGCCCCTACTTTAGTATTTCTAGACTTGGTTTACATCATGCCGCCCATACCGCCCATGCCGCCTGGGGGCATTCCGGAGCCAGCGCCGCCCTCTTCGGGGACGTCGGTGATGAGCGCTTCGGTGGTCAGGATCATCGCTGCGATGGAGGCTGCATTTTCGAGCGCGCCACGGGTAACTTTGGCGGGGTCGATCACGCCGGCTTTGATCATATCAACATACTCTTCGGTAAGGACGTTGTAGCCAACTTTGCTATCTTTTTCGCGGCGGACGTTCTCAACGATTACGGAGCCGTCTTTGCCAGCGTTTTCAGCAATCTTTTTCATTGGGGCAACAAGTGCTTTCCGGACGATATTGATGCCAGTCTGCTCATCGTCGTTGTCGCCTTTGAGACCTTCGAGTGCAACCATTGCGTTGAGCAGTGCAACACCGCCGCCAGGAACGATGCCTTCTTCAACTGCCGCGCGGGTAGCGGAGAGGGCGTCTTCAACACGGTGTTTCTTCTCTTTGAGTTCGGTTTCGGTGGCTGCACCAACACGGATGATGGCAACGCCGCCGGAGAGCTTGGCAAGACGTTCCTGCAGTTTTTCGCTATCGTAATCGCTGGTGCTTTTCTCGATTTCAACACGGATTTGCTCAACACGACCCTTGATCTGGGCTGCGTCGCCTTTGCCGCTGACAACGGTGGTGTTTTCTTTGTCGGAGACAACTTTTACGGCGCGACCGAGATCTTCGATGGTTGCGGTATCGAGCTTGCCACCGGTCTCTTCAGCGATGACGTTAGCGCCGGTCAGAATGGCGATATCTTGCATGGTTGCCTTGCGGCGGTCGCCAAATCCCGGAGCCTTGATGGCGAGGACGTTGAGCATACCGCGCAGTTTGTTCAGTACGAGGGTCGCAAGGGCTTCGCCGTCAATATCTTCAGCGATAATGACCAGGTCACGTTTCCCGATCTGGATCAGTTTCTCAAGCAAAGGTACGAGGTCCTGGGCCGAGGAGATCTTCTTTTCGTGGATGAGGATATAGGGGTCTTGGATCACAGCTTCCATGCTATCAGCATCGGTGATGAAGTAAGGGGAGAGGTAGCCACGATCAAATTGCATACCTTCAACATATTCGGTCTCGAACTGCAAGCCCTTCGACTCTTCGACGGTAATAACGCCGTCGTTACCGACCTTGTCCATTACTTCAGCGATCAAGTCACCGATGATGCGGTCCTGGGCGGAGATGGAAGCAATATTGGCAATATCATCTTTTGAAGTAACTTCAACAGCCAATTCGCTGATTTTCTCGGCAACAGCGTGGGATGCTTTTTCGATGCCGCGTTTCAGGAGCATGGCATTGGAGCCAGCTGCGAGGGTTTTGAGACCTTCGGTGACGATGGCATGTGCCAAAACAGTGGATGTGGTGGTTCCATCACCAGCGATATCGTTGGTTTTTGTGGCGGCCTCTTTAAGAAGCTGCGCACCCATATTCTGGAAGGGATCTTCGAGTTCGATCTCTTTTGCAACGGTTACACCATCATGGGTGATGGTGGGGGAGCCGAATTTGCGGTCGAGAGCAACATTGCGGCCTTTGGGGCCGAGGGTGGTCGCGACGGCGTTGGCAAGAACGTCCATGCCTTCTTTAAGCTTGCGACGTGCTTCCTCGGAAAAAACGATTTGTTTTGCCATTGGTAAATCCTCCAAAAATTAAATTAGTTTTTTTGTTTTAATTCGCTCTCGGCGGAGTCCTTCGCGAAGCATCCTTTAGGGCGCCGCCGGCTAGAGCGTCATTAAATTTCGATTATTGCGAGAATCTCTTCCTCGCGGAGAATAAGGTACTCTTTGCCTTTATGCTTGAGCGACGAGCCGCCATAACGGGCGAACAAAACCATGTCACCGACGGCTACCTCCATCGCAACGCGCTGACCATTTCCATCGCGGAGCCCGGGGCCAATCGCGACGACAGTTCCTTGCTGGGGCTCTTCCTTCGCCGTCTCAGGGAGGGCGACGCCGCCAGCGGTGATCTCGTCTTTTTCAATCGGCTCCACAACGACGCGGTCGCTGAGGGGTTTGAGGGTCGTGGTCATTTTGGCAAATTTTCCTTAGACATCATTTTAGCACCCTAAGAGGCAGAGTGCTAATTCGCGACAGAATGATACTTGCCCCCTTCACCAGCGTCAAGGGATGATTATAAACTCTTACAAATTTCTGATATTGAAAGATCAATGAGATGTGTGTTGCAGTTGTTCTGAAATAAAGAAACTATCTCAAAAATGTCCCCTGCGCAAAGGACGCCACCGAGAGCTTATCTTTTGGCTTGCCTGTGCCCCGAATGGAGTGCTACCCGTCTTCAAAATTTGAGTGGTGATATTTCGATACCGATTTCTCCCCTTTATTCATTCAATGATTGGCAAATTGCCTCACCAGCCTGGACAATCCCCATAATATCGCGGTCGTCACTGTAATCGGCCCTGACCTCACTCATTACCGCCATCGCTTCCTCGCAATTATTTTCTTTGGGGCGGCTGAGCGCAGCGAGAACCGAGCCATAGGTGTAATAATAGACCACGGTATTTGGGGTCAGATCCAATCCGATCACGGAGGCAGGCGTATCATTAGGGCCGCAGCCACCGCGTCCCTCACAGGATTCTTCAGCTGTGCAGCCACGAATTGTACATTTTAATGCCGGGATCGATCCCTCGTAGTTGCGTGATTTGAAATAGATGATTCCCAACTGCCCATAAATATCTGCATTGGAGGGATCAATTTCCAGTGCCCGTTGAACATTGCGGGCGGCGATAAAGAATTCCCCTTCCTGGGAATATGTTTTGGAAATTGAGAGATAGGGAATGGGGTCTAAAATGCCCAGTTGTTCATTCAGGCGGGCGGCTTTGGCAAAATATTCCAACGAATTCTCGTAAAGCTGGGTCCGTGTTTCACCATTGGGGCTGTCAAATGCAAGCCGACGATAATTTGCGCCCGCTCGCAGATATAAAAAGGTGAGGTTTGGTGAAATTGCCAAAGCCTTGTCATATTCCTGAATGGCCTGGTTATATTGCCCCAGGGATTCAAGCACATAGGCGTTGACCCGATGCACATCCATGAGTGTGTCGTCCTGCTCAACCGCCTGATTGATATATTGTTCACCCTGTGACCACTTCTGCGCATCGACGAGAATTTCGGCATAATAGGCCAGGGCAAGCGTGTTTTGATTATCCAATTGGAGGGCGCGAACGGCCTCCTGCTCTGCTTCAAGGAGATAGTCAGCGGCCTGTTCGGTTCCGAAAAGGATGCTATTCGCATTCCAGTCCAGAACAAAGGCGCGGATGGCATGAACGGTACTATCATCCGGGGCCAGCTCAACAGCTTTGTTAATGGAAGCAAGCCCCTCCTGGAGTCTCTCCCGCTGCTGGTCATCTGTTGTAAGTTGGACGGATGAGTAGGTTTGAATACGCGCCAGTTTTGCCCATACCTCCGAATTTGCAGGATCGACACGGGTAGCCTCCTGATAGGCGGTGATCGCCGCTTCCAGCTTCCCTGCTTCAAATTGGGCATCCCCTTCAAGGGCATAGGATTTGGCAACGCGCGTGGGCGTGGGAGTGGGCAGGAATGGACGCTGGATATTCCCCAGTTCCACCTGGCGGATGAGCCAGATTCCACCCAAAATGAATACCAGTAGAAGAAAAATACGGTAGGGGTTGGTGGTTGGCTTGCGAAAAAAGATATTGGATTGTCGACTCATGCTTGTGGGGTGGGTGTTCCTTTAGTAACATCCGGAGCGATTTCTTTGGTGGCGGTGGGCGGATTATCAAGATTTTCCTGGCAGAGTCTAATCGCTTCGTTGGCATTGAAGACAGCCAGTTCGTTGCTGGGAATTGTGCCGATTATCTGTTGTGCAATTTGAAGCGCTTCACCGCAGCGGTTGAGCCTGGAGAGGACGATTGCGTAAGTGAAATAATATTCGGCTGTGCGCGTATTCGTATCGAGATTGAGTCCTTCAATAATTTGGTCTTCGCCGAGGCTGCCGCCGAAAATAGCCAGGCCCAGTTCTTGAGCGGCCTCCGGCCATTGGAAATTATGATAGTACATTACGCCCAGGTTACCGTGCAAAGCAGCATCCGTAGGAGCGTCTTTGATAGCCTGCTCAGCATATTGAGCGGCTTTGGCATATTCTCCGATCGAGGCATAGGTGCGCGAGATATAAAGATCGGGCAAGGGGTCGGCGGGGTTTAGGGCATTGGCACGGGTCAGTTCTTCGATAGCTTTATCGTATACACCCAGGGCACGGTAGTTTCTTCCCAAAGCAAGATGGAGGTCGGGGATATTTTCATTGAGGGTGATCGCGGTTTGATATTCACGAATGGCTTCTTCGTAATTTCCGGTTGCTTCAAGAACATAGGCCCGGGCCCGATGGGCTTCCATCAATTCAGGAGCCAGGCTGAGTGCCACGCGGGATGCCTCGACTGCCAATTCGATTGAATCAAAAGGCCCAGAGCCGGAAACATAAGAATCCACCAGAATCTCAGCATAGTAGGCATGTGCGAGGGCATTATTTGGGTTAAGTTCAAGTGCCCTTTTGCTTGAGGCTTCTGCAGCAAGAAAATCACCTTGAAAATCAAGAGCCCAGGCGTGAACGGCATGCGCCATCGAATTGTTGGGATTGAGCAGGATCGCGTTTTCTGCGCTGGTTTTGGCTTCTTCATATTGACCAATAAAGACTTGTGCCCGCGCCATAGCAATATAAGAGGCTGGGTCATCGGGGCGGGAGCGAATGGCTTGCTTGTAAGAATCAATCGCTTGCAAAAGCTTCCCCTGCCCAAAATAAAGCTCCGCTTCCGAAATAAAAGATTCTGGTGCACGGGTTGGTGTGGGTGTGTCCACAAAGGGTGTTTGGATGTCTGGGGCCACGTAACGATCAAAATAAACCACGGCAAAGATCATTGTCAATAAGACAGTAACCCAAAACCAATTAATCCGCCTGCGACGACGGTTCATAGACCATTTATTTCTACGTAAATACATGTGCGCATCTTACCATTGGGATGAGATGGGCGCAAGAAGACCCTCACCCCCAACCCCTCTCCCGCTTGCGCCCTCTTCGAGGATGCTTCGGGATGAGAGGGGAGTTAAGCCCAGAGAACGCGAAGTTTTAATTTCAGGACTTACGCAAAAAAACATTTTTTTTATGCAGCAATGCTTGGCGTTTCTGCTTGTCTACAATACCCCAACGCAGAGCATAGGAATAAGGACTAATAAAATGCATAAGCCCTACTTTGGTTTTCTCCGTAATCTCTGTGGTGAAGTTTTTCCACGAAATATCTAAACATGGACTTGCATCACGAACTACAAAAGGCTAGAATGAAGTCATGCAATTTGACATTTTTACCCTTTTCCCTGAAGTATTCCCCCCTTATCTAAATAGCAGCATCTTGAAGCGTGCCCAGCAAAACGGGTACCTTGGCGTGGAACTCCATAATATCCGCGAATGGACCCGCGATAAGCACCACGTTACAGATGACACCCCCTATGGTGGTGGTGGTGGGATGATCATGAAACCTGAGCCGGTTTTTGAAGCTGTGGAGGATGTGCTCGGGACACCGCCGGCTTGCCCCATCGTTCTTTTAACCCCGCAGGGGCGTCTTTTCACACAGGATGTGGCGCAGGAACTCGCCCGGAACGATAGACTTGCTCTGCTCTGTGGACGCTACGAGGGCCTGGATGAACGAATCCGGACCCATCTCGTTACCGACGAAATTTCCATTGGAGATTATGTCCTCACCGGCGGTGAATTACCCGCCCTGATTCTGATCGATGCACTCACACGGCTAATTCCTGGCGTTCTCGGTGATGAAAACGGCGCCGCGAACGACTCGCATGCCTCAGGTTTACTCGAAGGACCGCATTACACACGCCCGCCTGAATTTCGCGGCTGGGAGATTCCTGCTGTGCTGCGCTCAGGAGATCATGCCAGGGTTGCCCAATGGCGGCGGGAACAGGCTTTGCTGCGCACATTTAAGCGCAGACCAGAGATGCTTGAAAAGATTGAACTTAGTGATGAAGATCGTGCGTTTTTGGAGACACTAGATTACAGACTTTAGACTTCAGACTTCAGACTTTAGACTTTAGACTTCAGACTTTAGACTTTAGACTTTAGACTTCAGACTTTAGACTTCAGACTTTAGACCTCAGACTTCAGACTTTAGACTTTAGACCTCAGACTTCAGACTTTAGACTTTAGCTTGGAGACTTTCTAATCTTCAACCTACAACCTACAACCTACAACCTACAACCTTCAACCTTCAAACGTTCAAACCTGCAACCTTCAACCAAGAAAAAGGAGATCAAGATGAAATTCAGATACGGCAAGATTTTCCTGCTCGGCTTCGGCTTTTTTGGTGTTAGTGTGGTTTGGGGTGTTTACAACGCCTTTGTCCCCATCTTCCTCTCCGAAAAATTCAATCTCGCCCCGGCGTGGATCGGCTTCTTTATGACCCTCGATAATATCGCAGCCCTCTTTATCCAGCCTTCTGTCGGTGCGTGGTCAGATCGCTTGCGGACGAAGATCGGGCGTCGGATGCCCTTTATCCTGATCGGGGCACCCATCTCGGCAGCCGCCTTTGGGTGGATCCCTCTTGCATCGGTCCTCCCCCTCTTTGTTGCTGGAACGAGCACGCTGCTCTTAAGTATGGCGCTCTGGCGTACGCCCGTCGTCGCCCTGATGCCTGATATCACCCCCTCGAAATATCGTTCCCAGGCCAATGGGATCGTCAACTTCATGGGTGGTATTGGTGCGATCTTTTCCTTCCTGGGTGGCGCAGCCCTCTACGAAATGAATCCGGCCTATCCCTTCTGGATGGGTTCCGGGCTGGTGCTTTTTTCCGCGCTGATGGTTTTCTTCTTCATCAAGGAACCAAAGGAATACGAAGAGAGCGAAATACAGCCTGGTCTTCTCGCCAGCCTGCGGGAAGTTTGGGCGGATAACGATAAAAGCGCTATGCGGCTCTTTGCGGCGATTCTGCTTTGGTTTGTGGGCTATAACGCCATCGAGGCGTTCTTTACGTTGTATGCAAAAAATCATCTGGGGATGACTCCCGCCGATGGGACGCGCCTGCTCGGGCATCTTTCTCTTTTCTTCGTTCTTTCAGCGTTGATCGCCGGATTTGTGGGCGGAAAACTTGGACGCCGTAAAACCATTATGAGCGGAATCTTCCTCCTCGGCGGATTGCTCGCGAGCCTCTACTTGCTCCCGTCAAAATTGCTTGCAACGGTGCTCACCACTGTACCGGTACTTGGCGACGTGGCTGTGATCAGTATCTTTCTGATGGCTGCAGGTGTGGCCTGGGCATTGATCAATATCAATTCCCTGCCAATGGTTGTGGATATGGTTGATGATGCCCGCATTGGTACTTATACCGGGCTTTACTATCTTTTCTCAACCCTGGCTGCGATTTTGGGTCCCAACGTCAACGGTTGGATCATCCAATTAACAGATAATAATTACAATTCGATCATGTTCGTCGCCCCGACCTTTATGCTCCTGGCATTTCTGATGATGCTCGGCGTAACGCGCAGCGAGGCAAAACCTGATTCTGTGATTATGTAACTTGTACTTTATCGTTTTGGTAAGGGACTATCATCATCTTGCCGAAAAATTCGATACCCTGTATACTAGGAGTCGGTGTGAGCGCTTGTAGACTTGCACCAGTCATTCTATGTAACTCTTTAGAAAGAGGAGTAAGAAAATGAAAAAGTTTTACCTAGTATTTGCGGTATTTACTATTTCCGCTCTCGCGCTCTCCGCTTGTGGTGGCGCTCCTGCAGCCAGTGAAGATAACTGCGCCAGCGAAGAAGTTCTCTGCGTAGGCCTTGTCACTGATGTCGGCGAAATTGACGACAAATCCTTCAACCAGTCTGCCTGGGAAGGTGTTCAGCAGTCCGCTGATGACCTGGGTGCTTTCGTCAAATACGTTGAGACCAAAGATGCCAAAGATTACGCCGCCAATATCGGTCTTTTCGCAGAAAAAGACTATGATGTCATCGTCACCGTTGGTTTCGCCCTTGGGCAAGCCACTGTTGAAGAAGCTGCCAACTACCCGAATATCAATTTCATCGGTGTTGACCAGTGGCAAGGTGAAGCAGTGGCCAACGTAACTGGCTTACTCTTCCCCGAAGATAAAGTAGGTTTCTTAGCAGGTGCATTGGCTGCTCAACTGAGCGAAACCGGTACCATCGCTGCCGTTCTCGGCACCGACCTGGTTCCCCCCGTTGTTGCCTTCAAAGAAGGTTACGAAGCGGGCGCTCTCTATATCAACCCGGATATCAACCTGATCTCCACCTATCACCCCGGTGGTATGGATGTTGCATTTGTTGACCCCGAGTGGGGTGCAACCACATCCAAGCAAGCCATTGACCAAGGCGCAGACGTCGTCTTCGGCGCTGGCGGCAAGACCGGTAATGGCGCATTGATCGAAGTTGCTTCCCACGAAGGTCTTTACTGCATCGGTGTTGACTCCGATCAATGGGAAACCGTTCCCGAAGCACACGACTGCCTAGTTTCCTCCGCAATGAAGCTCATCACCCCCGGTGTATTTGAACTGATCACTGCTTCCGCTGATGGTGCATTCCCCGGCGGCAACTTCTTCGGTTCTGTTGGTTTGGCTAGCTTCCACGACTTTGATAGCGCAGTTCCTCAAGCCGTGAAAGACAAATTGGCTGAGATCGATGCTGGCCTGCAGGATGGCTCCATCTCCACTGGCTACTAAAAAAATAGCATTTAGATAAGCATGAAACGGAGTGTGGCTTTTACCACACTCCGTTTTTTGTATTATTGGGTTTTTATACTTTTGGATCGTGCAGACGGCATTTCCTTGACACATTTCTGCCTTGGCTATATAATCTCGGTCGCCTTCCTCGTTAGCTCAATTGGCAGAGCGAGCGGCTGTTAACCGCTAGGTTCCAGGTTCGAGTCCTGGACGAGGAGCTTTTGATATATAAAAAGGCCCAAAACGTTTTTTTGGAGCCTTTTTTTGTTTAAGCTCTGGTCTTGTAACCTTTTATTTTCGATTAAATATTTTTATAATATGTGTGATAATTGAGCAAATTTATAATTACTGATCCTTGCATAAGTAACTAAACCATGGTTAGATTGACCACATGGCAAAGGATAAAGTGACAAATTGGAAAGAAGAACGCCGCAAGCGAGCCTGGGCTTTACACCAGACTGGCTGGAAGCAAAAGGACATCGCCAAAGCGCTGGGTGTGACCAAGGGTGCCGTCAGCCAATGGATCAAGCGCAGCATGGAAGGCGGCGAAGCAGCGCTCAAGGAGCAACCCAAATCGGGCGCGCCCGCACGTTTGAGTGCGGCTGACCGCCAGAAGCTCCCGAAGTTACTGGAGCGAGGCGCAGAAAGCTTCGGATTTCGAGGCGATCTGTGGACCTGTCCTCGTGTTGGCAAAGTGATCGAGCGCGAGTTCGGGGTGAAATACCACCCCGCCCACGTCAGCCGCATTCTCAAAGACTTGGGGTGGACGCCCCAGAAGCCGATCAGGCGAGCCAGGCAGCGGAAGGAAGCCGAGGTCCAACGTTGGAAGACGGAACGCTGGCCCGAGTTGAAAAAAAGGCGGCCGAAGAAGGGCGCACCATTGTTTTTATAGACGAATCGGGTGTGTATCTGCTTCCGATGGTTGTGCGCACCTATACGCCGCGCGGGCAGACACCAATCTTGAAGGAGTTTCTGTCATACAAGCATCTTTCACTTATCGGGGCGGTCACACCCCAGGGCAGGTTGTTTCTGACAATTTATGCTCATTCGATTACCAGTCGAGAAGTCGTCAGTTTTCTTGGTCAATTGCAACGGCTGATCCCGGGTTTGCTGCTGGTCATCTGGGACGGCATTCCTACGCATCGTTCTAAGATCGTGAAAGCCTACCTGGCAGCTGGGGCAGCTAAGCGCATCCACCTGGAGCAATTGCCAGGATATGCTCCGGACCTCAACCCGACAGAATGGGTTTGGAGCTATCTAAAAATTGCCGATTTGCCCAATATCGCCTGTGATCACCTGCCAGAACTGGAAGTGCTGATCCAAAATGCGAAGCGGCGTATGCAACGCAGACCTGCAATGATCCAGGCTTTCGTGCGTGATGCGGGTTACGAAGTTTAGAAACATATGCAAGGATCAGTAGTTGTATTTTAATCTAGCGCTGCATAACGTCCTTATTGGGATTTTATACAATCCACCCAAAAGCCGTTACTAACGGCCCGAAAGGGTATGCAATCCGCTAAAACACATGCTAGACCCTGTATAGTTGATATAAACCGTAATGAAAAAAATTAAAGTATTTATTAAACTCATTGTTTTATACAGTGGCATTGGCTTACTTGCCTTGTTAATTATCCCATCCGATCCAAAGAATGCCTGGTTTTTTGGGTATTCAACTAATCGAGTAATACTTATAAGCATATTCCTTACTACTATTTTTTTTCTTGTGACGCTTATGATTAGCTTGGGGACAAATAATAAAATTGATAAGGTACTAAAGCAAATAATTTTTGTTTTAAAAAATAATAAGAACATAAGAACATTATTGTTTTTAATAGTGTTCTTCCTCATTTTATTCAGTTTTGTTTTTTTGTTAGTTTGGTTTCTTTTTCAAAAACATTCTGCTATTTTTTTAAGGCTATCACCCTTGTGTTTTCTATCTTTGGCTTCTGGGATGCTAGCTTTGAACATGGGAGTATCAAAATATAATACCCAATTTACTAAAATGAAAGATTATATTTCAGATACTCAAATCTTGAGCAAGAGGCATAGAATTTTGAGTTTCTTTGTTTATTCCCTCATATTTATTTTTTTTGGTGTTTATTTTTATTGGGGGACAGTCCATGCTGATTTGGTAAATAATAATATGGGACATACTGATCAAAGTGCATATATGTCATTTGCGAAACAAGCTCGTGATACTCATTTTGAATATCGTGGTGGCAGAAATCGAATGCCAATTTACCCTTATTTATTAGCGCTACTTTATAAAGAAGATATCAGTGATGACGATTTCTTTGATGATGGTAAATTATTCAATATACGCCTTTCCTTGATCCTTTTATTGTGTTGGTTCACCGTGAAATGGAATTTT
>JACKQG010003383.1_pt1 | contig 19656 bp, 25 predicted proteins | sample 8237621 | NCBI WGS metagenome assembly JACKQG01 (sample SAMN15677084, study PRJNA649215) | marine metagenome | biome: marine; feature: Black Sea; material: saline water; isolation source: suspended particulate matter (SPM) from the Black Sea western gyre | collected 2013-06-09/2013-06-10 | depth... | reverse complement strand
CCTTTTCCTCTTGAACCTTGCCGCCTTTTTTAAAAACAATGTAATAAACCTTTTCGGAGCCCTTGCCGCCGATCCTTTTGGCCACCCGGTAATAGACACCGGGATAATTGGTTTTGATTCGCTTTGACATTTTTCCACCCCGCCTTGCTGAGTTAAAGTTGATTTTTTCCAACCGTATTTCCAACCTTTTTTGTATATATAAGGGTAAAAACAGGTAAGTCAAGAAAAAAGTGATATTAAAATATATCTTTAATTCAGTAGGTTTTAGGTAGACAGAGTAAATAAAGGTAAAAGATGTTATTCAGCCTCCGGAGCTGAAAGCCGCTGGTTCGAATCCAGCCGGGCGTACCAAAATAAATTCAGAGGGTTAGCTAGATTGCCGACCCTCTTTTTATTTTGGGAATTTATATTTTCCAACCCCATTTCCAACCCGCAAAGCTAATTTTGACCAAAATCAGGGTAAAAAATAAAATTACGTTCCAAATAAAAAACCCGGCCGCGCCGGGTTCCCGAATAAATAAAATTGTGTGGTTAAAATAAGGTCTATCTTTTGGTTCTTGTGGCTATGTTAGCTAAATTGATCTGTTTCCAACATTGATTAGCAAGGTTCTGTCCAAGACCAGTAAAACTTGCATGAACGATTTTTTTCCCTCTTATGTTTAGGAATTTGACAGCAGGTATAAAATCAGCATCACCAGACAATAAAATCCCTATGTCATATGTATTATCCCAAGCATGTTGGAGCATATCGGTTACTATAGCCGTATCCACCCCTTTTTCCACCGTTCGCTCTAACAATGCCTTACAAGATGGACAATTGACAATTTCAGCTTGACAACTATTACACACGGGTTTCTTGGCAGGTTTGCGTTCATAGATTTTTATTTCGTAACCAGGCATTCTGTTGACCGTATTAGACAAAAAATGTTTCAAATTTGCATCTGCTGTTGATTTCGGGTTTATCGATACATATACGCATGCCCCTTCATACTTTCCATCGGTTGAAGGATGGGTTGCCTCAGAGACCAACTCAGCAGGCAACTTCTCCCAATCTACTCGATAATTGGGATCAAACTCTTTCATTCCTAATGAAAAGTTCCAGAAATCAATGAAAATACGTACTCTTTGCATTGATCTTTCTCCAAAGCTTGTCTCTTCCAAAAATATTTCGGGGAACCAATAGTTGGTTCCCCGGGGAAATAAAGCTTTCGGATATAATCCGAAAGGGACAATAATACTTTATGCAATTAGCATAAAGGGACAATAACCTGTATCTATCTGACAAAAGCTTCACTTATGAAATAGATTAAAGCAGGCAAAATCTATTGTCAAGGAAATATTTTATCAAATTGCGTAAAAATCGTTATAGATATCGTCACTTTCAAAGATAAACTTAACTTAAAAATATAAGCAATTTTGGTACCATAAAATTGCTAATTAAGTAAAATTTCTTATTTTTTCAAAATTAAAATAATAATAATTTTTAATTTATTTAATTTATTGGATTAATTTGTATAGCTTTTTGATAATGGCTTATGATATTATTTTTAACACCTTTAATTATACTCAATTATTTATAGAAAATATTACAAAAAATTAACAGCCTGTGTAAAAAAATCACAGTATTGTGTAAAAATTTTCCTAATGCAAGAAAAGTTGTGACATAAGTGGTTATATTTCAATATCATCGATGCTAAGTTCCGGCCCACTCCGGTTAACTGTAACATTGTCATGCTGATTGATAATCACCTTCCCCGGATTGTTAATCACAATTTCATCAAACTGTAACCGCTTTTCCAGGTATTCACAGCATTCAAGCAAGGTACCGGCCCAAGACTTCTTATGCCCGGTTTGTGGCCCCAAGAGCCAACCTGCCGCGTTTCTGATTCTGCTTAAGACAAGCTGATCGTTTAAGATGGTTTCGATTTCGGTCATGATTCCCCTTTTTGTAAATGTAGTGGCAAATCATTTAGTACTACTTTTAACCTTTCCACTTCATCCGTCGTAACTCTTGGAACCACTTTTTCAATGTCGGTTTTAAGTTTTTTTACAATCTCTTCCGTTACGTCTTCACGTACTTCTATCAACCTTTTCAAAAGAGCATCAACATTTTCCCACCACTGGAGCCGCTGTGACATCCAGTGAGGACTCCTAAAATAAACCACCATACAAACCGGATATGACGGTAATTTCAGGGCTCCTGACCCCAGTTGAAAATACTTCTCGCTAACCCTTGAATTGCAAGGACCTACAAAATATGTAGTAAAAAAGATGCGTAAATTTGGATGCAACAGGTTCACCAGGAAAAAGAAACAAAATTCAGTAAAACTTGCCTATATTTAACATTTTTAACGCAATTACAGACGAATCTGTTGCATCTGAAATTACGCGAGGTCAGGAGCCCTGAATTTAAAAACGACCTCGTGTTGCGGTCGGGATACCTTTTCTTTAAATTCTGGATGATCATATGCAGCTTCCGGTATTTCAGGGTACATCTTTTGCATCTTCTTTTTCCCCGCACGAAACGACTCCACAATAATCGGCTGCTGAATGTATTTATCGCCCTTAACCCCTTTTAGTTGTCTCTGATAAGTTCCTCCACTTGATAAACATAAAACACAGCCCGGAGTGAAGCCCAGGACGCACTCAGCGGCACGTCCCGGACTGGTTAATGGTTTGTGTGGTATGGGTTGATTCGTTTAAAAACATCGGCCCTAAATCGCATCTGGCGCGGCATTTTCTATAAGATCTACCCGGTACTGATCGACATCAATAAGATGATTATTATTCCCCGGTTTTTCGCCATACAAGCGCAATAAACATTTTTCTAAATCATCACAACGTTCTTGAATCATTGTTCCGAACAGATAAACCAAATCGCTGTCATCCTGCATAGTGATCATGGCATCAGCTAAATGCGATATGGGTTTTATTCCCCACACGATGACACTATTGATATATTTAGGGTTAGGATCGTTGATTTCTTCAAGTCTCATGTGACACCTCCTCGTCTATGGCCTCAATCGCTTTATCGGCCAAGTCTTTCAACTCTTTTGCAATCCCTTCCAAGACATTGCAGATCCCGTTGCTCTGCTCACTGTTAAATGTTTTTCTACTTTCAATACGATCACTTTCAAACAGTGCAGCAATTCCCTGAATCTTCACAATTGGGATAATCATGTCGTTGAGATAATCTTCAATGGTTTTTTGCTCTTCGTTAGGCATCTTGCACCTCCCCGGCCAAAGCTTTCCGTTTTTCGGCAAGGTCGGCCTTAAGCCGTTCAATTTCTTTGTTAGCATCGGCCAGCATGCCCTCCAAAAGTTTGTCGCTTTTTTCCTGGACCTCATCTTTTATGGTCATTATAAAATTACCGCCGGCCGCGCCCTTCTCACTTTTTCCTTTGTCCCAAAAAGACTCATTTTCTTCATGTCCCTGTTCAATCAACAGGTGAATCAAATCCATAGCTTTTTCAAATTCGCCGGTCTCGTTTGCACAATCAACCATAAAATCCAAACGACCCATAAAAAACGATCGGTTTTCATACATGTCAGCAAACAGTGAATAACTGACCACGCCCGTTGAAAACCTTTTGATATACTCTTGATTTCCATTGCCTTGTAGTGTATCTTTAATTTTACCCATGATACTGGCTCCTTTCGTGCTAAGTCATGGTTAGAGCCTGGAAGTCGTTCCCCTTCCGGGCTCGCTCCTTTTGATGCTGCCGATATCCTGATCACCCCCCCCTTTTTTTTAAAATTCCATCAATATAGGTTTATGTTCAAGTGTTTCATCTTCAACAACTGGTGCCAGGTGCCCCAACGCATCATTGATTTTTTTGACTGCATCTTCAATGATCATGTCACTATTGTCTTTATAGGCTATCAACTCATTCTTTTCTAAAATATCCAGCGCCCGGCCAGCTCTCCAAAACAAGGCAAGTTGTTCCCCGGCCTCTCTTAGACAATAATATGTCGAAACCGTGTCAAAATCTTCAGCCATGCTACACCCCCCCTTCAAAAAAAACAGCGCCTGAAGTCGTTCCCCGGTTCACAGTAAAAACCGCCCACACCGTCACCGATGTGGGTAACTTCAAGCGCTATGTTTGTTAATCGAGTTTTCATTTTACTGTGAATTGGGTGTTTAAATCATACTTGTTATAATGATAGCATGTTAACATATTATCATTTTCATTGTCAAACTATTTCTTTTGCAAGCATGATTGTTTTTTGGTATGAGATTCCCATGGCTGATAAAAAGATGTTCGCAACAAGAATTGACCCTGATACCCTGAAAGCATTAAAGCACCTCGCTGTTGATACTGAGATATCTATTGCCGATCTAACCGAAGAAGCCATCCAGGACCTGCTCAAAAAGTACGAAAAGAAGGTCAAGAAATAATCCTTAATCGAGAGGATGCCATGTACTGAATATCAAGACCCCATTGCTTAACACAGGAGTAATGAATCCGATTATCACACTCTTTAAATCTTTTATTTTTATAGATATTTAAGAGGGGGTTAGGTAAAAAACAGGCTGTTTAAAAAGGAGTTTTTCGACACCATTACGCGCGCACGCGCGCGCGAGGCAAATTCCAATAATTGATGACGAGGGCAGCGGGGGTAAATAGGATGAAAAAGGCGGTTATCTCACTCACCATATTATTATTTGTTCTGTTAGTAGTAGCAGTTTGCTACGCCGAGAATTGCATGAGCTGTAGAGCTACACCCGGATCAAACATGATATGTATCGGGGCCACGCCGTTTGACACCCTCACTAAATGTGGCAAGCCTGATTATGCTGACCAGACCGGCACGGCAACTGTAGGGGTTTTTGGATCGACAACAAGGCGGCAGGGGGCAGATGCTACAAAACAGACCGGATCATTTACGGCGGCTTCTAATAAAGTAGAAAAATGGTACTATGATTGTGGTACAGGCCAGTTCGGTAAGATTGTCACATTTAAAGGCGGGAAGATTGTTTCCATCGAAAATTCAGCAGACAGAGGCACGGGCGACCAAAAGTGCTGGTGACATACTAAGCGTGCCATTTTCCGGATAGGCTTCCTACCTGCCGAAGCAGGGTGTCTCCCCGGCATTTTGGCCGGGTGCCCACACTTACGCAACGTTTCAGCCAGTTGTGTTTACTCACGGCTGCCTTTTCAGGACTCAAAATTGTAAAAGAACCTCGGATTAAGCTGATTGTATGACCTCAATCAAAAAATCGATTCTACGCGCTCATATTGCCACATAGAAGCATCTAAGCGGTATCCTGTGGAACGTCACGGGTCCGAAACGGATACAGCGGACATAATTTTGCAGTACACCGGCGAACCTCTGCACCTTGAAACCCCATACATTCCTTGCAATGCTCAATAATCGCCCGCCGCGCCGTGAGTTTCATAATTTTCGTGCCGCCGTTACCGTTTGCCTTGATTCTATGCTTGACTGCCATGAATTTTAACCCTGAAAATTAGGAAAGAGCCGGTATCTGCAAACCTTATGTTCTCCAATGTCGGACAGATAGGGGGGTGCCGCCGTTACCCCGGTGGCCGTTTCCGGTAACCCCTATATATATGACCCACGCACACCAAACGGGTTATATGCGAGGGGGGGCACCTTTTTCAGGTTAAATTCTGCTACAAAACGAAATCTCATTTATTTTTTCTAATTTCACTGGCAAAAATCTATTTTGACAAAACAAGTTTTCTTGTAATAGACTTCTATATAATCATTGTGCACATTGGATTTGAATCATCCGCGATTTAATTAATCGTTAGACCATCCACCATACAGGAGTACAACCAATGGCATGGCTCAGAATCGATTTAACAAAAGAACAGATTGCCGGTGGCGACATTGATAACATTCTTAAAGAGCTCGATTTTATTTCACATAAAAATCGAGGTGAAATTTCAGAAAATTTTTGTGTTTTTTGCAGTAAAGAAACACCTGCCGGAAGATCATTATATTTTTCACCGGACACAGGAAGATACACATCCCGTATTATAGCAAATTATTACTGGACGGCATGTGAAGAACCATCTGAAAATGATATAGATTATCTACTCTTCCCCACCGCAGGAAGCATATGCTGGTCATTGCTCAAGAGCTAACTCGTGATGCGCATTATATTGACAAATTAAGGCCGCTATCCGATTCCCATGAAAACCTGTAACCTTACCAAGAGTCTCCATCCCCTCAATCCTACCGCTTGCATAAACTTTAATGTGATGGTCTTCAGTTTCTATCTCAACCATCGGCCTGCCTAAATCAAAGTCAAAGGGTAGTTTCATTGCCATTTCCCCTAATTTGTAGTATTTGGTTTAACTTCAGCAAGTTAACTGCTTCCTGTCTATCCAGCATTAAGCTTCATTTGAAGCATTCTTTTCCTCGCTCCGAATCCGCCTTAATTCCCTTGTTGCTCCAAAAATGCCAATGAGTTCAGGGTGCTTTCGTAGAGTTTCATCACACAAGAAGGAGATACTAACGAAAGCGATTCCTTCATCCGTCCCATATTTTTCCCTACACTGCGCTTTGTGTGCTTCAATCTTGGCCTGAACCATTTCACTTGGCGTGTTGAAGATCGTAAAAATCCGGTCTTTTTTGGGAATCTTACTCTCCTTTTCGTCCAAAAGGCTTTCAAGAGATTTGAATAGCCGTCCGTAAAGCTCGCTTTTCCTTGAGTTTTCTGATGATTGCATCTCCCACCTCCCTGTCTACACTCCCTATAATTGTTAGCACTTCATGTTGAAATTCTTGAATCGTCTGCATATCGTAAAGGGTTTGAAAGATTTCGAGTTGTAATTTCAATTGGCCCCGGATCTCCGCCATAATTTTCAGCTTCAAATCAGGCTTATGCTCAAGATCATCTAAAAGTTGGTTGGCCTGAACATTAATCTTATGAAGCTGTTCCGCCGCGTTCAGATTCTTATCCACAACCCGGTGAGCGTTCTCCAAAGCGACGTTTTTTACAACATTGATGTTCAAATCCTTCTTGGCCTTACTTATGGCCCCCTCCGTCACACCAAAAACTTGAGCACAGTGACGCTGTGTTTTACCTGATCTAAGTAGCTGATTCAGTTTTACTTTATCTATTTTAGGGTTTGACATTTGGTTAAGGTCCCTTCAAGGCTGGTAAAGACTTGAGTTAAATCTCCTTTAAGCCTTCCGTTGCAATCCTGATTAATTTTTCCACATGTTCAATTTTAGCTTGCAAATCCCGGCGCTGCTTTTCACGTTTCTTATATTCAGGATATGGAAGGTATCCCGCCGGCAGCATGTTCAGTTTGCTTTGCGCTGCGGATATTCGTTCCTGAAATTCCTCAATATCGTTCAAGATATCTTTTATTGTTAGTTCAATTTGCATGTTTATTTTTTACCCACCATCCACCCGCCTGGGGCTCGGTCCAGGCACACCAAAAAGATTAAAAGTTTCCTGGTTTCCTACCCCTACAGGGGGTATAGGAAACTCCTTGTAATTTTAGAGGAAAGTTTCCTAAAGACTTTGTTAATATCTGTAATAAATTAAACATATTACAATTCGCTGGTTTCCTAAAGTTTCCTACTTGGTTTCCTGGAAACTGAGTTTCCTTTGGTTTCCTAAAAAGTTTCCTAAATTTATCATCCTGAAACATAGTCAAAACCCGAAGGTGAAAGCTTACCTTTTGACGTTATCAGCCCATCATTAATGGCCTGTTTTTTTATCTTGGAGACATAGCCTTTTGAAAGGTCCAAGGTCTCGCATATAGTTTTTTGATCTATGCCCTCATCTATCAGTTTCAATATTTCTTTTTTTCGTTCTCCTTTGACGTTATTCCAGGTCCAGACAAGTTTTTTAGTTTCATCGTGTGTCAGTTTAAATTCGGTATCCGCTACAAGATGCAAGTCGCTCATTCTCACGCGTGATTTTGTAAAGTTGACAATAAACCGGGCTCCATCTTCCGGGTTATAGTCATGGGGAGCCTTAAGAATGATTGAAGTGTCAATATTATCTTCCCTGGCCGATGTCCCGCGCTGCCCACCGTCCTTATTGGCATGATGCAGCATAATTGTTGAGATACCGGCAAAACGCAGTTCTAAAAGCCATGAATTGATGGGGTCCCAATCCTTCTTGGTATTTTCATCAAGACCGCTTGCAAGAGAAGCCAGGTTATCGATTACCCAAAGTTTAACTTTCCGGGTTATTAAAATTCTTTTCATATTCTGTCGCCATGTTTCATTTGCCAAGTGTGCGCGAGGTAAGCCAAGGCGGTTAGCGTGGGCATCTGAATAGATATAAAAAGGATTCTGGCGGGCAGAGGTAAGCCTTAAATCGTTTGACCGCTCTATGATATCCTGAGTTGGCATTTCGCCATCTAAGAGCAGACACGGCACAGACTCCTTACATTTCCATGGCCCAAAAAATTCACCCCTGCTAATTGCATCAAGAATACCCAAAGCGAACCATGTTTTACCACAGCCGCGCCATCCGCTGATAAGTCCAATCGATCCTTCTTTTATCCATGGTGTAAGGTATTCTTTTCTTTCCTCCCGGTCTAATTCGCAAAACCGGTGGATTTCCAGGATAGCATCTTCAGTTGTGATCTTTTTCGGGGGCTCATAAGGTTTTGCATTCTCAATTAATATTGAAAGCCGTTCTGCGGCCTGCTCTTTATCGTTAAAGGTTGCGATAAAATCGGAGACGTCGCCTTTGCTTGGCAGATCCGGCAAGTTGACCAATTTCAAACTTGCAGCAACGCCTTGAAGGGAAGCGCCGACGCGGGCCATGTGTTCCCGGCCCTCGTTATCGTTATCCGGAATCAGGACAATATTCTTGCCCTTTAAGGCTTCGCTATATTCATCCCGCCATTTTTTTGCACCCATGGGGCTTGTGGTTGCTGTAAAGCCGATATTAAGCAGATTATCCGTGTCCTTCTCTCCTTCAACGAGAAGTACTTCATCCGCCTTCAAGACTTCCGGAAGTCGATATAATACTGTTTGTATCCCTTTTAGGTTCCAGATCCAGCCGCCGTTACCGTTCGGCTGACGCTGCCTGAAATCTTTGGGGTCCATCCGACAAACCTGGAAAAGTAAATTGCTGTCAGCATCGGTGTAATCGTATGTCTTAACGAGCCGTGATTTCCGCTCTTCCCAAGGAATGCTAAAATCATCAGCAATGCCTTTCAGGATCTTGCCGAAGTCGCGCCGGGTGTCCAGGCTGTTTATTTTCCCGTAAAAGTGGAAGATGTCACCTTTCTTGCCGCAACCGTGGCAGAAATATTTTCCGCTTTGGTTGTTGAAGTTGAATGACGGGTTTTTATCTTCATGATTTGGAAAGCAGCACTTGGCCGCGTATTCATCGCCGCCGATTTTCTTAGCTTCCGGCAAGTATTTTTTATAAAAGGATTTGTAATCACCATTAAAGTGATTCAGGATTTTGTTTTTCACGTCCGAGCCCTTAAATATTTATTATTGTTCTTCCCAGCTCAGCAGCATATCGGTAATTCGATATCGGCCAATTCTGCCAGGTAAAAGACCGATCATCTCAAATTCAACCCACCATGGCCTTATCAGCCCGGCAATCCGCTTAACCATTTCACATTTGACAAAACGCATCATGCCGCTACCTCCGGGTCCACTCGCTTAGATTCTACATACCTTTCAAGATCGTCCAGTTTGTAGCGAACACACCTGGAAATCTTGAGATAAGCTGGTCCCTTCTTCTGAAATCTCCAGTTCCGGAGAGTCTGCACCGCAACGGATAATATTTCCGCTGCCCTTACCTCATTAACCGCTTGGATATTCATTTTTGTCCTCCTTGATCATCATATCCACAGTATTGTCAGACAGAACGCCATGGCTATAGCCCCATATTAGAGCCCGCTTAATTTTGGATTTCATCGATTGCTTCCTCCCGAAAACATTCCTTTGGAGGAATGCCTAAAACTTTACCAACCTTAATTACTCGCTGATCACCATCTTTGACTTTGACAATTCCGCAAATAAGTTTTGATAAGGTTGAAGGGTCTAATCCAGCTTTGTGTGCAATTTTGTAAGCAGGTTCGTCCCCCAACTTGATTGCTGCTCTTAATTTCTGGCTGACCATTGGAAACCTCCCTTGTGACGATTCAACATAAATATTCTGACTATCTAATATGGGAGGTTGGAGTGCTCCAGTTTTTAACGGAGAATTGACAGAAGGGGCAAGGGAATACCAACTATATGTTATTGATATAAATAGATTTTAAGAGGGATAAGTTTTTGAAAATATTTTGGGAGTTATCCGAAATTGTTGGAGGAAATCTCCAGAATAAGAGGAGAAAAGGGGTGTAATTATGAGGTCGGATTAATTATGTCTGTCAAGTCTTCGCGGGTAAGCCACTTTTTCTCTAATGCAACTTTTGAGGCCGTATTAAGTGAGTTTGAATTTTTTTCTCGTACGATTTTAAGCAAAGGATCATCATTAAGCTCTATGTCCTTTGTGATATTTTGAAATTTTTCTGATAGGTTGCGAATCTCAGCTATCAGTTCAGGCTTTGAAAGGCTATCGTATTTAGATTTTTTATTTTCTTCGCCATATATAATTTGAAACTTAAACTTGTATATTCCTTTCCCCTCTTTTGGACACCGTTCATAAGTTTTAAAACCTTTTGGTATTTGTAGCCCACACTCTTTGCTAAGAAAATTTTTCTTAAGTTTCCGATCTATATTTGAAAGAATTTTTCGATCAGCATCATATTCGCTTGATGATCCAATACTGAAAATATGGGGAGGTTCTTGAAGAATTTTAATGAAGGTTTTCCATTCTTTTGTCCGATTATTTTTGAAGCCTAAACTTTTGCATGGGGCGGGTTTTGCTTCTTTCCGTAGCTCCTGAATCTTTATTTCACTGTCACTTTCAGGATAAAACCTTAAACTTCTTATAATGGCATCAATTTTTTTGACATCGGGCTCAACTAAATCAGCTTCTTCAACTGATACCTTGGAATCATAAAGAATCAAAAAGGGCTTATCTGCTTGAATATTGGGGTGTAAGTTATCGCCTGGTCTTTGGTAATAAAAAACCCATTCCTTTCTGAAATCCTTAATGGTCTGGTTTCCGTATACTTTGCAAAAAGCAGAATTTAGAAAAGGATGAGGGCGATTAAAGCTATTATACCTATGTGTCTGCTCACAGTCTTTCATAAATTCTATACAGGCAATGTCTTTAGGATTTTCAGGGATAGGAAGTTCTATACAATTTGAAATTTCAAAAACTATAGCATATTGCAGAGGAGGAGAATCTTTGCTTACTTTTTGGCTAAGATGGTCAGATCTTCTTTTTGTGACGCTTATAATCAAGTCATATGGATCGGTGTCATAGCGATACAAAACTACGCGTTCTATCTGAATTGCTGAATATTTATTAACCCATTCACCGGCATAATGTTTTAATCGGGAAAGATAGAATTCTGGAAAATCATCAGAATTGTTTTTGTGAGGTTTTGTCATTACTACCCTCCGCTCGATAGCGCCGCATTGGTTAAATAGGGGCCAGGCCGTGCGGAAATCGGCTTTTCGGGAGCTACCCTATGCCCCAAGGTTGAAGTTAATTCTTATGATTCTCCAAATTGACAACCTTTTCATTTGCAGTGCCGTTTGCAGCCTGTTCAATAATCGATCCGGCTAAATCAGATGCCTTTTTCAAGGTTTCATCTCTCAGATGAGCATAGCGCTGTGTCATTGTAGGATCTTTGTGGGTCAGCAGCTTTTGCAAGGTATACATATCAACCTCGCCGGAAGAAGCCAGCATCGAAGCGTATACATGCCGTAACCCATGCAACGGCCGGAAATCCTCGGGAAGCCCCGCCGCCTTCTTAATTCGGTTCACCTGGTGCCTGATGTTGGTTCTGCGGCCTCCGTTACGGCCCGGGAATACATAGCTTTCATTTCTGGAAAGTGTCCCTAAAATCGTTCTGACGCCATCGTTAACCGGTATTTTCTGATCCGGTCCGCCCTTGGGGTCCCGAATATTGATAAATCCGCGTTCAAAATCGACATCAGACCATTTCAACTTGAACATTTCACCCCTGCGCATACCGGTAAACAGCGCCACTTTCATCATCGCCCCCGCATGCAGATGAGGATCTTTGTCAATGGCTTTCAACAAATTATTTAACTGCTCGGGTGTCAAATCCTCGGTTTTTTTGTTATCGACCCTGGGCATTTCAATCTTAAAATCGATGCCCCGGCAAAGCCTATTATTGACACCGAAATTGATTATTCGCCGGAGCTGTTCAAGCACATGCTGAACCGTCTGCGGAGATCGTTCTTTGAGCAATTTATTTTTGACCCGGTGGATGTCCAGGGGCAAAAGGTCCTTTGGTTGCTTGTCTGCAAAATTCGGCTTGATGTGAAGGTTGTACGCACTCTCATAGGTAGGCATGCCTTTAAGATTCGGATTGTTGGCCTTGTATGCCTCCCAGAGGCGTCCAATGGTCCATTTGTTGGCTTCCGCCTCTTTCTGAGCCCTCTCGCGCTCCCTGATATCTTTCCTTGATAAGCGCTTGCCTTCCACACGTTCGGCCCTTATACCGGCAGCCCTGGCCGGCGTCATGTCATCGACAAATTGACGCCCGACCTTTTCCTCTTGAACCTTGCCGCCTTTTTTAAAAACAATGTAATAAACCTTTTCGGAGCCCTTGCCGCCGATCCTTTTGGCCACCCGGTAATAGACACCGGGATAATTGGTTTTGATTCGCTTTGACATTTTTCCACCCCGCCTTGCTGAGTTAAAGTTGATTTTTTCCAACCGTATTTCCAACCTTTTTTGTATATATAAGGGTAAAAACAGGTAAGTCAAGAAAAAAGTGATATTAAAATATATCTTTAATTCAGTAGGTTTTAGGTAGACAGAGTAAATAAAGGTAAAAGATGTTATTCAGCCTCCGGAGCTGAAAGCCGCTGGTTCGAATCCAGCCGGGCGTACCAAAATAAATTCAGAGGGTTAGCTAGATTGCCGACCCTCTTTTTATTTTGAAATTAAGACCCCTTGAAATACCACTATGTGGTATTATGTTTATTAGCATCTTACAGGATTACCACACCTATAAGCGCAACCTCCTTTCCAGCCCTTGGAATCTTACTTCCAAGGGCTTTTTATATATCAAAAAACAAGCTCAAGTCTCATGTGGTTTCATGATTTGACATCGGACTTGAATATTTGATATTGTGGTGACCACGCTGAAATCTGCTGTAGGTCCCTTGACCGGCAGATATCAATTTAAAAGTATTTGGCAATATTGGGTTCTTTAATCGGATCTCAAGTAATATGGGCTTTAAAAACAATTGAACCGGAATAAAGCATTGGAATTTTTATGGAGCATTCAAAAGAAACCATCGCACGCATCAAAAAATTCATCCGATCAAAACAAAAGAATTTTTTAAAAACAAAGGAGTTGGCACCACTTACCCAAACTGAATGCGCTGCACATGTAGGGGTTAATGTCTCTACTGTGTCCCGAATATTGGCAAGCGGTATAAAAATAAAATTCGGCCGAAGTGAATATCCGCTATCATATTTTTTTTCACAAAGAAATATTCATCCCCAGGTATTTAACGAGTGGATCCATAATGTTATCAAAGAAGAAGATCCAGCCAATCCATTTTCTGACGACAGATTATTACGGCGGTTTAAAAAAGAATTTCCCCAAATTACCTTGAGCCTGCGGACGATTAAAAAATATCGAATGGATGCCGGAATCGGTTCAGGTGATAAACGGCGGATAACAAAACTTGTCGGTTGGATATCAAAAAAAATAGAAAGTGAAGATCCAGAAAATCCGCTGACCGACAAGCTGCTTATTGAGCTATTTCACAAAGAACACCCGGGATCAAACATTAATGATAATAAAATCGCAAAATTTCGAAAAAAGGGAGGTATTGAAGGTTTTTATAAAAGGCGTAAAAAAATTAACCGGTGAATCATTTTTATCCAAAAACGCATCATTTCAATTCCCAGCCATCAAATTTCGCCCCGGGTCGGCCTGATCGGTTCGAGGCAAATCGTTTGATGATGTGGTATATATTTTATAATAACGTCTTCGTGTTACCGGCTATAATTTTAGAAGACCTCTTGTCGGCGAGGTTACCGAAGTGGTTTCTCAAAAAATACCCGATAAAATAGAAGGTTTTTTTCCATACCCTGATTCAACGCCTGAGCCGCACAAGCGAGTTGTTGTTCAAAAAGCCGGTTTGAATCCACCTTATAAGAAATCCGGGCCACCAGGTTAGGAGGCGGCAGGTATGAAGCAAAACATTCTTATTACGTTACTTGCACTGACATGCTTGCTTATCGCCAAGCAACCTGCTTTTCCCCAGACAACCGTTGCCCCGGACAGGGGCAATGCCGCCCCCCGCGAGGCACTTCCCCATGATTTGAGGGATCTTGAGGTCAAAGACTTCTATATCGATTCCGACGCGCAGCATGCCGGTTTCATCCAGACCGTCATCGGTCATGTGATCGTGCTGCACGAGGATAGCCGACAGGCCTTTTTTGCCGCCGCCGGTGATGCGGTCTTCAAGCACGACAGCATTTTCACCCTGGCCGACTCCCGCTGCCGGCTCAAGTTCACCACCGAGGATGTGATCACCATGGGTGACAATACCCGCCTGGGTCTTGAGGAGTATATCGACAACCGTCCGGAGAAAAAGAAAACATCGATCTTCAATGTACTGCGGGGCAAGGCCATGTTCTATGCCATGCGCCTGTTCAAATATCGAACCGCGGCCACAGCGGTCAAAACCCCCACGGCCGTAGTGGGTGTGCGGGGGACCAAGTTCGGGGTGGAGATTCGCAAAGCCGGTGAGAACATCGCCGCCGGCAGGCCCGTCTACCTGGCGGCGGCCTCGGATGCGGGTCTGCAACACCTTTTGGCACAGTTTTCGCCCGGCGGTTGGGTAACCCTTGCGCTTTGTTTTACCGGAGCTATCGATGTGACGGCCCTGGCCGACAACACCACCCAGACGCTTTATGAGAACGAGAGCCGGGCGGCAGGCCCCCAAGGCGGTGAAAATAAACAGCCCACGTCTCCTGACGTGGCCCAACAGTTTGAATCCGCTACCGAAGCACCCGAGCCGGGCGCGGCTGCAAAAGAAGAGGGTAAAAAGGGCGAAGGCACGCCTGCCGGCGGAGTCGCCGTTGTCAGTGTCGTTGACACCGGCGCTGCGGGAACCGCCGAAACCAAATTGGCCAATAAAGCCGAAGATGTCACCAGTAAACAAACAGACGTTAAAATCGAAACAGCAGGAACCGTCAGAAAGGGCTATTTTACAGGGATGCTCACCCTGGATAACGGTGTAAGCAAAAACTTTTCCTACCTTTACCTGAGTCCTTCGCTGCAGTATACCCAATTCCAACCCGCCAAGGCCCATGATTCACTGATCGGCAAGGATCTTGTCGTGGATGATATCAATCAGACCGACACCCAAAAAATTACGGGCTTGGGAATACCTGCTCCTTACGCTGTTTCGGGTTTTCCATATCCGATTCAAACCGTTGATTTGGGGTCCAATGCTTACATGGAATGGGGATATTGGACCCAGACCCAAGCCATGCCCGCTACCGACGGAAACAGTTATTATTTTGACAACCGCGGATACTGGATTTTCGGCGACATTCCATCCGAGAGCACCATGAGTCTTCTTAAGGCCAACAACATATCCGGAATATATAACGGCACCGCTTTCGGAACATACTGGACCAGTACCGGCGGTGCCGACATGTCCGGAAGTTTTAGTGCGGCAATCAACTTCGGCGCGGCAGTGCCGATTACAAACTTCGAGCTTTACATATCCGGAAACGACCATACTGTCAAGATCAGCGGCGCTGAAGGGCAGTTCACGGATCCTCAAAACTCGAGCCATTTTGTGCTTCCGTCCGGAGGGGCCAACGGAACCTGGAAAATCGATGGCGTCGAGGCGGATGCCGGCACATACACTAAAAACGCTTATGGATCCGTCTATGGACCCAACGCCGAGGCCATGGGCGGAGTATGGAAAATCGACGCCTCCGGCACGCATGCCACCGGAATATTCCAGGGGGTCAGGCAGTAATTGTTGTTTTTCATTTTTTTTGGCCCTTGGAGCCTGGTCGACTCCAAGGGCTTTTTTATGGCGTTAAATGCGGGCGAATCGATGTCCTGCTTGCATTTTCTGCCAGGTGTGCTTATAGTTGGATAGTTTTAGGAGAAATCATACAAAGCTTTAAAACAACAGGATCAAAAACAAACCGGCACGATGTGGCATGATGAAAGAGCATGACGAAAAAATACCCGATCCCAAAGAAATTGAAAAAGAAATAGGCGATTTTCTGGCCAAAAAGTTCGGCGGCACCGTTAAAATGGTATCACCGCTGGTACTGCCTCAGGAAGCTGTTACTGAAAAGGCCGAAGTACCTTCTCAAAAAAAACCAAAAATCAATTTTGATTTAAAACCCGAGGAGCTGATCGCCTATCTGGATCAATATATCGTTAAACAGGATACCGCCAAAGCGATTCTGGCAACAAAAATATGCACCCACTTCAATAGAATCAAACGCGCCGAATCATCTCCCGACAATGTCAAAGACATGGTCGGCAGTATCAAGAACAATATTCTCATGTTCGGTCCGACCGGGGTTGGAAAAACATACATTATCAAACTGATCGCCAAAAAAATCCGCGTTCCTTTTGTCAAGGGTGATGCGACCAAATTCAGCGAAACCGGTTATGTCGGCGGGGACGTGGAAGACCTGGTCCGGGATCTCGTACGGGAAGCCGACGGCGATATTGAACTGGCACAATACGGTATCATTTACATCGATGAAATCGACAAAATTGCATCCAGCCGCAACATTATCGGCGTTGACGTGTCCCGCTCCGGTGTCCAGCGCGCTTTGCTCAAGCCCATGGAAGAGACCGAAGTCGATTTAAAAGTGCCCCATGACCCCATATCAATGATTCAGGAAATCGAACGCTTTCGCAAAACAGGCAAGCGCGAAAAACGTGCAGTCAATACCAATAATATTCTGTTTATTATGAGCGGTGCTTTTGGCGATCTGGCCCAGATCGTCAAAAAACGGATTGCGCATCAGGAGATCGGTTTTAGCGCCCAAATCAGAACTGCCCGGGATGATATCGAATTTCTAAAACACGTCAAGTCGGAAGATCTGATAGAATTTGGATTTGAATCCGAATTTGTCGGCCGTTTAACTGTTCGAGCTGTCTTTGAAAAATTGACCGAAGATGACCTTTACGATATCCTGAAAAACCCCAGCAACCCGATCATTCTTGGTAAAAAACTCGATTTTGCAGCTTACGGCATCGACATAAAGTTTGAAGACAAGGCCCTGCGACGCTTAGCCCAAAACGCCTATAGCGAAAACACCGGTGCCCGAGGTCTGGTCAGTGCCGTTGAAGGGGCACTCCTTTTGTTTGAAAAGAAACTGCCGTCAACCCATATCAAAAAAATCCCGGTAACGGCTGCCGTCATTGAAAATCCCGGCCGAGAACTTGAAACATTGCTGGCATCCACAAGCCAGCAGTCACTCCATGAAATCTTTGAAAAGCTGACTTTAGCCGAAAAAGAATTTATCAAAGACTATTTGAACTTAAACAAGAAGAACTTTGCTGAAAAATACAGCCTGACGCTGACGCCTTCGCGGATTGACATTGTGGCAGACTATTATGTCAAACACATCATGGATATGGGGAAAGTCATTGATAAAATCAAATCCTATTATGATGAAATAAAAAAAATAGAACTGTATTTTTTTAAAAAGCACGATATTAACATTGTCATGGAAGAAGATGCCATTGATTTTGTTATCGATCAGTTTGAAAATTCCGCTGCCAATTTCGACGATTTCTACAAAAAGCTATCAGCCGATTTTGAATACGGTCTCAAATTGGTTAGAGAAAAAACCGGCAGGAATCGATTTTTTATAACAAAACAAGCACTCTTGTCGCCGGAGGCCTTTATCAGCAATCTCATTCGAGCTGAACTCCGCACAAATTGACCCGGATTTTCATAAGCTTGAGGCGTTCATTTGCAAGGCATCAAAGGCGCAGCCGTAGTAGTCTACTGCAAGCCTTTGATAACACGGCAAATGAGCGTTTCAAGCTTGCCCGACTTGTTGGGTCGTCTTGTCCGGCGTAGCTCGAAGAGCGAAGTCTGAAGCTGAAAGCGGAGCCCAAAGGGTGAAAATTTTTGAGAAAAAATAAATCTCGTGGGACAAATTGTAACCTTAACCTCATCGTTTTAGAAAAAATTGTAGATAATACATTTTTTTTTAATAATTAACAGACTTTCTCAAAAATTTTCATGAATATCCGGGTTGATGCTTGATACAGGATACTGAATCAACATGATTGGCATCTCAAAACTTTACTGTGGAACCGTCGAACCGTCGGACGCCCTTCGATACGGACGGATGTCGTCGAAACTGCCTTCCCACCTTTTGCAGTTTTCCAGTGATAAACGACCTGTAGTGGTCTGGAATGTTACCAGGAAATGCAATTTAAAATGCGTGCACTGCTATGCCCAGGCCACAAACAGCACGGACCACAATGAGCTTGCCACAGCAGACGGCCGCAACCTGATCGACGACCTGGCCCAATTCGGTGTTCCGGTCATATTATTTTCCGGTGGCGAGCCGCTGGCCCGCAAGGATCTTCCACATCTGGCAGCCTATGCTGTGGAAAAGGGAATGCGAGCCGTAATATCTACCAATGGAACCCTGATAACTTCCCAGACAGCCCGCACCCTCAAGGACATCGGCCTGTCATATGTCGGTATAAGCCTTGATGGCATGGAAGCGATCAATGACCGTTTCAGGGGCGTAAAAGGAGCTTTCAGGTCGGCAATGGAAGGCATTGAAAACTGCAAAAAAGCCGGAATCAAAGTAGGACTCCGCTTTACCGTCAACAAATCCAATGTGACTGAAATTCCTGAAATATTTCGCCTCATTGAAGAGATGGACATCTCCAGGGTCTGCTTCTATCACCTGGTTTATGCCGGACGCGGATCTAAACTCGTGCATGAAGACCTGTCCCATGAAGAATCCAGAAAAGCCGTGGATCTTATCATGGATCTGTCAAAAAAGCTGCATGACAAGGGAAAATCCAAAGAGGTTTTAACCGTTGATAACCACGCCGATGGTCCTTACCTGTATCTGAGGCTGCTTAAAGAAAATCCCGAGCGTGCCAAAGAGGTTCTCGAACTTCTCAAAATGAATGCGGGCAACAGTTCCGGCATAGGTATCGGTTGTATCAGTTGGGACGGCGAGGTCCATGCCGATCAGTTCTGGCGGCATTACAGTTTCGGCAATATCAAGGATCGGCCGTTTTCTAAGATATGGATGGACAGCTCCGATCCGCTCATGAAAAAACTTAAAGAGAAAAAAAAACATGCCCGGGGAAGATGTGCAACCTGTCGATGGCTGGACATTTGCGCCGGTAACTTCAGAGTCCGGTCCGAAGCCGTTACCGGCGATGTCTGGGCGCCTGATCCCGCATGTTACTTAACCGATGAAGAAATATCCCAACCCGGGCAATCCGAAACCAATTAATATTTGCCACCAAGGCACAAAGACACAAAAAATAATATGGGGGTATGCACTTGACTCCACCACATACAATATGTTGTGGTTTGACTAATTGA
>JACKQG010003380.1_pt1 | contig 19665 bp, 13 predicted proteins | sample 8237621 | NCBI WGS metagenome assembly JACKQG01 (sample SAMN15677084, study PRJNA649215) | marine metagenome | biome: marine; feature: Black Sea; material: saline water; isolation source: suspended particulate matter (SPM) from the Black Sea western gyre | collected 2013-06-09/2013-06-10 | depth... | reverse complement strand
AGTGGCGTAACGGTGAGTAGGGCCTATGGTACTTTCAAAGTTTGTGAAATAGTGCCGCTGCCGGAATAGACAGCGAAAAGCCATGTCAGAGGTGAATTGGTTGTTTAAAGGACGGCCGGGACTATTTTTCAGTGTTGTAGTGTTTTGTAACTAACCTATTTTAATGTTAACTGTATTAGGAGATATTACTATGGCAGGAGTAACAGCTCAAACAGAGCAATCGCATAATGCGATATTGGAAAAAGAAGGTAAATATCTCACCTTCGCTCTGGCCAATGAAGAGTACGGACTGGAGATTCTGAAGGTCCGTGAGATTATCGGATATATGGAGATAACCGCTGTCCCGCAAACGCCGTCTTATGTTAAAGGCGTAGTCAATCTGCGGGGTCAAGTTATTCCGGTTGTCGATCTTCGCGCCAAGTTCGGTATGGAGACCACTGACACGACAGAGGAGACCTGTATTATCGTTGTGGAGACCGGTCAGGATGGCCGCAACTTCAGCACCGGCATCGTGGTTGACCATGTGGAGGAGGTATTGGACATAGCCGGTGAGGAAATTGAGGGAGCGCCGCAGTTCGGCTCAGCCGTCAATACCGATTTTATCCTCGGTATGGGCAAGATTGGCGAGTCCGTCAAGATACTGCTGGATATCGACAGAGTTTTGGCTGGCGATGATTTCGGTAGTTTTGGAGGCGGTTCGGCCGGGATTTCTGTCCGGGAAGAAATTCCTCTCACGGATGATGAAGATAAGACCGGAAAGTAAGTCCTGCCACGGAAGAATAAGTCTAATTATGGACGAATAAATCAAAATTGAAATCTAAGAGAAAAGAACTAAAGGTGAGTAAGAAGGTGTTTCTAATTGCATCGCTGCTGCTCTGTGCAGCGGTTGCGGCACAGGCCGAAGATAGCCAGTTGGGGGTCACGCTTGATTTTACTTATCTTAGCAAATGGATGGTAAAGGGCAGTGAAGGGTACGGCCAACAAGGCGCGCTTTTGAAGACCATCGACCTTGACCTTTGGGGTACTGGTTTCGGTACTGCGTTCACTCATCGAGAAGCTACCGCAAGCGGCTATGTAGATAAAGAAAGGCTTGAGCCAGCGTTGTACTACCACAACGGCCTTTTTTCAGATGATCCGTATGCTATTAAGTATAAAGTTCAGTGGACGTATAAATCCTACCCTAACAGGGCCAGAGATGTAGGCAATACCCAGGAATGGATGTTTGCCGTTTCATGGCCCAAAATTCTTCCGGACGGCCTTGTTCCCAAATACGAGGCCTACTATGAGTATCCGGCTGGGAGCAATTACGACAACAGTGACTTTACCGGCTGGTTCCATATTTTTGGGCTTGGTTACGATTTGGCCGTGACGCCTGTTTTACCGGAGATGACAGAGCAGATATTACATCTTTCGGTTAGTATCGCCTACAGGGATGGCCTTGGCGGCAGAGCGATTGACCACGATTGGTCACATGTAACCTTTGGACTTTCAACTGGAGTTCAAATCACCGACAATCTGGTCCTTGTTCCAACTCTTTACCACCAGATATCGATGGATGATTCCGTCTGCCGCAATGACGTAACGTACTGCAAATTGAGTGCGAAGTATAAGTTTTGAAAAAATGTTCTGCAAAAGTAAGTTAGTGAAAAGTGTTAGTTGTGTTTAAGAATTGTAAATTATTTTGTAAGGAGCAAAGAAGATGAAGAACTTAAGTTTGAAAGTAAAATTATTCCTGGTGTTGGGAATACTGACCGCTGTAGCTATTACGGTTGCCTTTGTGGGCCTTAACAAGCTCAGCGGTATGAACGATCGCTTAAACGGTATCGTGAACCAGTCAGCCGAAAAGGTAAAACTTGGTGCCCGGATCAATCAAGATATTTTAACCATCAACCGAGCCGAGAAAAACATCATCCTGGCTGATACCCAGGAAGATATGGACAAGTATGCTGCATTTATAGTCAAGACACAAGAAGAAATGCAGAACCGACGTCAGGAGTTACGCGATTTGGCGGACAGTGAGGGTAAGGCGAAGCTCGACGAATTTGCTGCAAAGTGGGACAAGTACCTCGAAGTGAACAAACAGATTCGTGAATTTGCACGGCTCAACTCAAATGTAAGGGCGAAGGGACTTTCAGGCAAAGAAGGACGCCAGGCGTATGATCAGACCGAGGCGGTTATGAAAGCCATTGCCACCATGAATGATGAGGAAGTGACCACACAAACAACGCTTGCTGCTGATGCCGCTTCGCGTGTACTTCTCGGAGCCAGAATTGTGCAGGACCTGCTCCGTGTCCACAGGGCGGAAAAAAATGTCATCCTCGAAGAAGAAAAAGACAAGATGCAGGAGTATGACAAAGCTCGCAAAGAAGCTATTGCTTCTGCCGACGATGCTGCCGAGAAGTTGCGAAAATCTGTAACCACAGAAGGCAGAAGCTACTTTGATAACTTTATCAAAGCCTGTAATGATTTCAAGACCCGGAGTGATAAGGTTGTTACTCTGGCCTTAGCCGGGAATAACGCAGAGGCGAAGACGTTATCCACAGGTGAGGGTCGTGCAGCTTACGACAATGCCGAAAAGGCATTAGTGAATCTGGTTAATTTCAATGACGAGTTAAATACTCAGGCTGCAAAGGCGGCTGATGATGCAGCAAGCAGAGCGCTACTATGTGCCAAGGTTGTTCAGGACATGCTGGCTATTCACCGGGCAGAAAAAAACCTGATACTTGAAACCACTCAGGAAGGTATGGACCGATATGCCAAGGCAACCGACCAGCTCAAGAAGGATATTGAATCAAAGATAAGCGAGTTTGAGAAAACTGCCAGTACGCAGGGTATGGCAAAGATAGCTGAGTTTAAGACCCTATGGGCTAAGTTTCTTGATATAAATGAGCAGGTCCGTGCTATAAGTCTTGAGAATGGCAACACCAAAGCATTTGAGCTGTCGTCAGGCCAAGGGCGGCAAATTTCCGACGAGTGTGCTGTATTGATGACGTCATTAGTGGATAAGAATGAAAAGGATATGGAGAATGATGCCCTGTTAAGCGATAAGAACTACGCTACAGCAAGATGGTTGACGTTGATTGTCAGTATTGTTGGCATAGGCTCAGGCTTGACGATAGGATTTTTCATCATCATTGGTGTCAACCGTGCTCTCAGCAGGATCATTCGTGACCTGAGTGAAGGTTCGGAGCAGGTTTCCTCTGCTTCCGGCCAGGTATCCAGTGCTTCGCAGTCGCTTGCCGAAGGAGCAACCGAGCAGGCGGCGGGTCTGGAAGAGACCTCATCGAGCCTTGAAGAGATGTCATCTATGACCAAGCAGAACGCCGATAACGCTCAGCAGGCCAATACTTTGGCCGGTGAGGCACGCAAAGCCGGAGATACGGGCAACGAGTCAATGGGCCGAATGAGCACTGCTATCAATGATATACAGAAAAGCTCCGATGAAACGGCCAAGATTATTAAGGTCATCGATGAGATAGCATTCCAGACTAATCTATTAGCTTTGAATGCTGCGGTTGAAGCAGCTCGTGCCGGCGAGGCCGGTAAGGGCTTTGCGGTCGTGGCCGAAGAGGTCCGCAACCTGGCAATGCGTTCGGCAGAAGCTGCCAAGAATACATCAGCGATGATAGAAGAGTCGGTCAAGAACTCGAAGAACGGTGTTGATATTGCCAGTGAGGTCGTAAAGATCCTTAATGAGATAGTTGGCAGCATCGGCAAGACAACCGACCTTGTAAGTGAAATTGCCGCTGCTTCACAGGAGCAGGCACAGGGTATCGACCAGATCAATACCGCGATGGCCCAGATGGACAAGGTTACACAGCAGAACGCTGCCAACGCCGAGGAATCCGCCAGTGCCTCTGAAGAACTTAGTGCTCAGGCCGAGTCTATGAATGATGTTGTCGGTGAGCTGGTAGCCTTGGTTGGCGGTGCCGCTAATAAGCAGAGCAGAAGCTCCGGACGCAGCCGTCAAGTTAGCCACGGCGCTGCTCATAATACTCACCAGGCATCGAACAAGACTAAACAGCACGGATTCGGTAAGTCTGACCATGCTTTTCACAAGATAGCCAATGGTCATACTCAAAAGCAGGCCCCAAGGCAAACTGCCAGGACGAGTGCTCCGGAGAGAGTTATCCCGCTGCAAGGCGATGAGAACACCGGCACCGATGATTTCAAAGAGTTCAATGGTTAATAGCTTTTAGTTTGATTCTACTATTCCAGGCGAGCCTTCGGGCTTGCCTGGAGTATTATTTTACAAATAGATTAGTCAGGTCTCACCATGGTTGAATATCAGGGCCATGAATAAGGCCGCTCGACCGTCCTATAGGTCGGTGCAAAGAAAAACTTAGTATTTAATCTGACGAGAAGGAGAAATAATGAGTGTTGATTCAGTTACGGAAAACGAACAGATTAGTATCCAATCATTACGGCCTATTTTACTTGCATTGTTCACTTTGTCGGGAGCCGCGGGACTTATTTATGAGATAGTTTGGGTCCGAGAATTAACAGTAATCCTGGGCGCATCTACCATTGCGGTAACCATCATATTGGCTGCTTTCATGTCGGGGCTGGGAATCGGCACATGGTTAATCGGAAAGTCTGCGGACCGCCTTGATGAAAACAAATTAGCCAGGTGCTTTGTCTGCCTGGAAATTGGTATAGGGCTGTACGCTATTGCCCTTCCCTGGATTCTAACGTTGCAGGAGCGTTTTTATGTGGGCCTTCATCAGAACTATGGTTCGGATTTCGCCATTTCCAATGGCGTGAGGCTTTTACTGGCGTTTCTGGTGTTCATTTTTCCCACAGGTCTTATGGGGGCGACTCTACCTGTTTTGGCACGTTACATTATCCGCTCGGAGTCTCGTATCTCTATCACGATCTCACAGCTTTATGCTTTAAATACCCTTGGGGCCGTGTTCGGCACTGTGCTCGCCGGCTATTTTTTGTTACCACGTATAGGAAACAGGCTTACTTGTCTGTCCGCTGCGGGAACAAATTTTTTCATAGCTATTGGGTTCTGGCTGGTTCACCTTCGTGCAAAATCCGCCATCGTCACGAAGCCTCTCGCCCCCATCGTAAGCAGGCAAGACCACTGCGAAAAACTATCCGCTGTGCAGCGTAGTGTTATGTGGGCTTTTGCCGTCTCAGGAGCCGCTGCAATGGTCTATGAAGTAGCCTGGACACGAACTCTGAGCTTGATACTTGGCACTACAACTTACGCATTTACAACTATGCTGGCTACTTTCCTTTTAGGTATAGCGATTGGAAGCGTTCTCTATGGCCGGATTCGTAGAGCTGCTTCTTCTTGCAGCTTATTCGTATTGCTCCAATATATTATAGCATTTTCAGCTCTGCTTACCATCCTCTTGTTCGATAGGCTTCCTTTTATATACCTGTCTGTCCACGCGAAGATAGTTGACAGCTGGACGAGTGTCCAGATAGTGAGATTTATACTCGCAGCTCTTGTAATGATTGTTCCGACTATTGCTATGGGGTGTATTTTTCCGGTTGCCAGCAGCATTCTTATAGACCGAACAGGTATCCTCGGCAGGAGACTGGGAAGAGCCTACGGCTTGAACACATTGGGAGCAGTTGCAGGAGCTACACTGGCAGGTTTGGTCTTGATCCCTGCTATTGGCATGCAGAAAGCAATTATAGTTGGTGCGTTTGCAAATCTCCTTGCAGGATCGATAGTTTGCTTGTTTCACAACGGTGTATCCATAAAATATCGAACAGCCACAGTTTTGTGTGTTTCATTGCTGCTGGTAGTTTTTGCCTTTTCTTTGAATCCGTGGTCCCCGAGAGTTATGAGCAGTGGTGTATATGCTTATGCCGACCGGTATCACGATGTGCTGGAACGTGTAGAGAATGCCGGCGGTCCAAAAACCATCCTCAATAATATGACTCCCTGGGAAATCTGGAGGATGGCTATGAAGCAGTACAAAATACTTTATTACAACACGGGACAAGCTGCAACTGTTTCTGTTATGGAACGGAACGACGGCATTCGATTCCTGACTGTTGATGGAAAGACGGATGCGAGCTCAAACTTCGAGCATGATATGAAGACACAGGTCCTGCTTGGACAGCTACCCCTTCTTTTCCACCCTGACCCGGATAGAGTATTTGTTGTCGGGCTTGGAAGCGGTGTCACAGTCGGGTCGGTTCTTACTCATGATGTTCGTCTCGTTGACTGTGCAGAGTTCTCAAAGAGTGTTATTGAAGCATCGGAATTCTTTTCACAAGTTAATCATAATGCTCTCCAGGACAAGCGACTTCAGATTATACCGAGGGACGCACGGAACGTGCTGCTCACTCATGGCAAAGAATATGACGTAATTATATCTCAACCTTCAAATCCCTGGGTAAGCGGACAATCAAGCCTTTTCTCGCTTGAGTGGTATCAAATTATCAGCGAACACCTCACAAAGGGCGGGATATTTGCGCAGTGGGTGCCTGCATATCACATGTCTAAGCGGGACGTTAAAATTATAGTTCATACATTGCGTTTTGTCTTCCCACACATTACAGCGTGGACAAGCGGCTCCTCCGGTGAACTTATATTCATTGCGACAAAAGATTATGCATTGAGGATACCTTACGGCAAATTCCAAAAAAAGGTTGCGAGCCCCTCCGTCCATAATGACATTAGTCGTCTTGGGTACAATCCTGCTCTGTTACCCTTCCGGACATTCGCAATGAATGAGCAGGAGATCACCCTATATCTGTATTCAGACCTAAAACGTCCGCTACAGAAGAATACCGACAATCTTCTCATTACCGAATTCTCAACACCAAAGCAGATGGCAGAACAGCATTTTGTTCAGCGCTTCACTAAACTTAACGGCTTGCACGGCGATGTTGAATCTCTGATAGGAATCCTGGAACAGGTCAATTTAGATGAAGTTTTGGAAATGCTGAATCCAGGTTAAGCAGATAAGCGCTCGTATGAGAAAATATGTGAAACTATCCGGATACATTTTTATATGATTATGCCGGGGTTGAACAGCAAAGAAGAAGCCATCAATGCTTTTGTAATTGAGTGCAGAACAGAATTACTGTCTCAATATTTCATTAGGAGTGAGCTTTTAGCTCGGGTGCAAGATGAATTCGGAAAAGATAGATATTCTGATGGTGGATGATGACCCCGGTGCCTACCGTTTATTAAAGCTGATTCTTGATGAATCACCTAAGCCGGTTGAGTTTGTCGTCGAATCAGCCGGGACCCTGGCCGAGGCTCTGGATGTTCTGGCCGGACGAAGCTTCGATTTAGTAATGCTCGACCTGGGACTGCCCGACAGCAATGGAGTTCAGACCGTCGAAAAGGTCTATCAGGCCTATCCGCATATACCAATCGTTGTGCTCACAGGCCTTGCCGACGAAGAGACCGGCATACAGGCTATAAAAAAGGGTGCCAGTGACTATCTGGTAAAAGGTAAATTTTTCAGGGATATGCTGGTACGCACTATCCGCTATTCGCTTGAAAGAAAAGAGTTCGAGCAACTGTCACGGCAGAGTGAAGAACGCCTGAAAGCCATCATGGATAACATACAGACCGGAATCATACTTGTCGATGCTGAAACTCATACCATCGTTGAAGCCAATCCAGCGGCTGTGAGGATGATTGGCGCCGCGAAAGACAATATTGTCGGGAGTGTTTGTAGTGATTACATCTGTCCGGACAGGAATGGACAGTGTCCGATTACCGACCTCCCAAAGGATGTGGATAATGCTGAGCACGAGTTAGTGAAGGCAGACGGTGTTAAGCTGCCGATTCTCAAAACAGCGGTTCCGGTAGTCTTGAATGATCGGAAATATCTTCTCGAAAGTTTTGTGGACATATCAGAACGCAAAAAAGCGGAAGAAAACCTCAAAATAGCCAAAGAGCAGGCCGAAAATGCCGGGACCGAGCTCGAACAAGTCAATCTCCAGCTTGAAAGCTCTATTGAACAGGCCAAGCTGATGACTAAGGAAGCGGTACGGGCCAATCAGGCCAAAAGTCAGTTCCTTGCAAATATGAGTCATGAAATCCGAACACCGATGAACGGCATCCTGGGTATGCTTGAGCTGGCTATGGATGAGCCTCTCAGTGATAAGGTGGCGGATTACCTACAGACCGCCAAGTTATCAGCGGACACCTTATTGACAATAATTGATGACATTCTCGATATATCCAAGATTGAAGCCGGTAAAATATGTATAGAAATAATTGATTGTTCATTGAAACAACTGCTCTGTGATATTGATGCTCTGATGCGTCCGCAAGCGGAACAAAAGGGTATCGAGTTTACTATTACCATTGATACACCAGTGCCGGAGCAGATAAGAACCGATCCGACAAGACTGCGGCAGTGCCTGCTCAATCTCCTGGGTAATGCCATCAAATTCACTGATTCAGGCTACATTGGTTTTCATGTAAACGCACCGGAAGGTAAGGACGGTGCAACCATACGTTTTGATGTTGAAGATACAGGCATAGGAATCGAACTCGATAAGCAAGAGCTAATATTCGAAGCATTTACTCAGGCAGACAATACTACTACCCGGAAATTCGGGGGGACAGGTCTTGGATTAGTTATCACCAGAAGTTTTGTAAAGTTATTAGGCGGGACAATATCGCTGACGAGCGGGTCCGGCGAAGGTTCGACATTTTCGCTTACCATCCCTGCCGGTGTTGATGTTGGCAAGGCTCAGATCATGACAGAATTTAACAGGGATAAAAACACAGCAAAAGTATATCTTGATAATTCAACACAATTTTCCGGCAAAATACTGGTGGTTGAGGATGATTCTGCAAGTCAGAAAACCATCCTTGCGATACTGAAAAAACTCGGATTAGAGACAGATGTTGCTAATGATGGTAAACAGGCTGTTCAAAAGGCAACCAAAGAGCATTTCGATTTGATATTAATGGATATGCACATGCCCAATATGAACGGTTATGAAGCCACAAAATCACTTCGAAAACAAGGCCTGACAATACCTATCATTGCTTTGACAGCCAGTGTTATGAAAAACGATTTAGATAAATGTCTCACTGCCGGCTGTGACCTGTTTCTCTCTAAGCCGATCAAGCGCAAAAAATTGCTTGAAACACTGGCCCAATACCTGCCTTCATCAGAGTTGAAAAACGAAAAAAAGAAAACTAAAAGTAAACCACGCAATTCGAAACGCAAAGGAGTAAAGTCTGTAAGAAGGCAGATAAACCATTTAAATGAACTTATATCCGGCCAACAGTCACCCGGGGAGATACTTGTAGATAGACACCGAGACCAGCCTGATAAGGACATTATTGACTGGCCTGAGCTTGAAAGCCGTATTGAGAGCGAGTTGCTGATTAAAGAGATTATATCGAGTTTTTCTGTTGGTAATACCACACGTTTAGAATTGCTCATTGAGGCCGTAAAAGCAAAAAACCTTAAAGATATTGAGATGCTCACCCATGCCCTTAAGGGTTCTGCGGCCACTATCGCCGCAAAACCACTGTCACAGGCCGCTTGTCAGCTTAATCTTGCAGCCAAGGCAAATAAGATGAATCATTTTGAATCACTTCTTACCGACATACAGGTTGAATTTGACAGGTTGAAAACATTGCTGGAACAGCCTGACTGGATACAAATTGTTAAAGCTGAAACAGAGAGCAAAAAAGCATAAAAAAGCAGAGAGATACTTTTGGATTTGTGAAAGACAAATGTTATGGGAAAAGAAGATTTTTCAGGGATTAGAAATAAGGGGCCCTTACCTTCTCCGCAGCAGTTAAAGATTCCAGGAGATTTTGAAGATTTAATCGGTGAATATGTCGAATCATCCGCTTCTATGCTTCAGGAGCTTGAGGTTGTTACCCTCGCATATGAGAACGGTAAGGACCGCGAAGAAAATGCCGCTTCTGTCCGGCGGATTTTACATAAGCTTAAAGGAGAAGCCGGTATAATTGGAATTAACGAGATATATGAATTTTGTCATCAGGCAGAATTTGCCGTAGAGGAATTACTGGACGACGAGCGATCGGATATGTTGTTAAGAGTTAAAGACTGGCTTGATGCCGCATTCCAGCATCTCACCGGTGAAACTACCAGTGCTTCCCGTGAACATACAAGTGAAAGAAGTACAGATTTTGAATATAGGCCGGAACAACAAGACACGATTGAAAACAGTTCAGGATTAAAAATTCTGGTTGGCGAAGATGACTCTGTCTGTCGCAAACTTTTACAGTCGTTTCTGTCTGAGTACGGTGATTGTTTTGCTGCGACAAACGGGCACGAAGCTGTCGAAGCAGTTAAAGACGCTCTTGACAAAGGCCGGCCTTACGACCTGATATGCCTTGACATTATGATGCCTGAGATGGATGGGCACGAAGCTCTTGAGTCTATTCGAAAAATAGAAAATGAGCGTGGGATAACCGGACTTGATGGTGTAAAGGTAATGATGACAACTGCATTGAGTGACTCGGCAAGTGTCATAGGAGCGTTCAGGGAAGGCTGTGAGGCCTATATCGTTAAGCCACTCGGCAAGCGAAATCTCTTTGAAGAAATGGAGAAGCTTGGTTTTGTTAATCTTTCTGAAAGAAGTAGTATCAAATGAAAGTTCTTATCGCTGAAGATGATTCTGCTTCGCGCATGGCTTTGAAGACAACTCTTCAGAAATGGGGCCACGAAGTTATTGTAGCTGAGGATGGCAACGAGGCCTGGGAATTACTGCAGATAGAAAATCCCAAATTAGCAATCCTTGACTGGATGATGCCGGGCATAGAAGGCATAGAACTGTGCAGAAGAATCCGTAAAAAATCCGACTGTGATTATGTTTATGTTATTCTTCTGACGTCCAGGATCGAAAAAGAAGACATTGTTGCAGGCCTGGATGCGGGCGCCGATGACTATATAACTAAGCCGTTCGATAGAGAGGTCCTGCGAAGCCGGGTCGCTGTCGGAGCTCGTATTGTTCAATACGAGACGTTGCTGGCTGAAAAAAACGTTCAATTACAGCGTTATGGCTCAGAGATGGGAAAACTGGCTGAAGAGCGTTCCAAACAGCTTGTTCATGCCGAGAGGATGGCTACTGTGGGGCTTTTGTCCGCGGGTATTGCACACGAAATCAACAATCCGGCAACTTTTATCGCAGGTAATATTCAAACACTGGGGAAATTTTATGAGGATGTGGAACCTGTTTTACTTGAACGAACAAAACAGGACTGTCAAGATACGGAAAAATTAGAATTTATTTTGCAGGAAATGCCTAAAGCTGTAGAAGGCATACGCAATGGAGTCAGGCGAATCTCACGTATTGTTAATGGACTTAAAAGCTTTTGTCGTAAGAATGAAAATTCGGTTGCCGCATGCGATATAAATACCTGTGTTGAACAAGCCCTTGAGCTGTGTCACAATGCGCTAAAATATTACGTTACAATAGAAAAAGATTTAGCTGAGAATCTGCCGCATATAATGGCTGATTCACAACAGATTGAGCAGGTTCTGATTAATCTGATCGTTAATGCCGCTGATGCTATGATGGAGAAAGGTCAGGGCACTCTGTCGATAACAACCCGAAGTGCCGATAATTCCGTGGTTATCAAGGTAAGTGACACAGGTCCTGGGATTCCTGATGACAAGCTCGACGATATATGGCAGCCTTTTTTTACCACCAAACCACCGGACAAAGGGACTGGTCTGGGACTTTTTACTGTACGCGGCATTATAGAAAACCACGAAGGACTCATAAGTCTCGAAAACAAACCCTGCGGCGGAGCTGAATTTACTATAACTTTCCCGGCAGTTACTTAAGCCAGAAAGCAAAAAAACCGATAAGCAGCTATTATTGAGACCGCACATGGGGGTTAATAGTGAATGCAAGATTATTAATAGTAGATGATGAAGCTGAAATCAGGGATATGCTTTCCCGTCATTTTCGTTATTTAGGATTTCAGGTGGATACGGCTTGTGACGGCATCGAGGCTATGGGAAAACTCGCCCAGGCAAGAACCGAGGTTATTATTTCAGATATCGTTATGCCGCGGATGAATGGAGTCGAACTTTTAAGAGCCGTCCGACAACAGTATCCAATGATTCACACTATTATGATTACGGGGTATATGACATTGGAAAATGCTCTTGGGTGTATGCGACACGGAGCGGACACCTGTGTATTCAAACCTCTTGAGGACCTTACCGAATTGGAAGAAGCCGTAGAGTTTGCTGTTGGTCGGCTCAACCGCTGGCAGGCCAAACTCAAAATGCTACAGGCAATGAATCCCGCAGTCTCAGGAGGACCAAATGGAAGATAACGCAGCTTTTGACATAGACCCGGAATTGCTGGCGGGATTTGTTGATGAAGCCCTGGAAGGTTTGGCAACGTTGGACAGTCTGTTTGTCAAACTTGAGGCTGAGCCTGCGAATCTTGATACCATTAGTGCTATCTTTCGTCCTGTGCACACTGTCAAAGGAAATTCCGCCTTTTTCGGCTTGATGAAAGTAAAAGGTCTTGCCCACGAAATGGAAACATTGTTAGATCTGGCCAAGCAGGAAAAGTTAGTGCCCAATCAGGCCATTATTGACGTTTTGCTTGAAGGTGTTGACTGCTTAAAAGAAATGTTATCCAGAACCCGAGAGGGACAGGATGAAATCGAAGATGAGGCTTATTTCAATGAATTACTCCAAAAAGTAATCTCTGCTCGGGAATGTACAGATGGAGCAGAAGACACAGCAGCGATTTGGGCTGACTTATTTAACAAGTTTGAAAAAGCAAAGGCCGACTTTGCCGGACTTGATTCGGCTTACATTGAACAATTAAATGCTATTATTGCAGTAGCATATCAACTGAAGACGGACAAACCTCTCACTGACAGCAAGTCGGAAAAAGGACAGACCCAGGCGGATTCTGCAATTCCCAAACCCCTGCAGGAAATCAAAGCGATTCTTGACCGCTGTAGTGAAGAGGGGCTCAGCGAAGCCGATGCTGCCATTGTTCTGGACAATATGACCGCACTTAAAGATCTTACAACAAATCAGAAAACTACTGAAATTATCAAAGGTGCTCTGGATGAATATCACAGAATAGTCGGCAGCGGCGGGGCAGGGGATTCGCTTCTGGTTGAGCTGTTGCAGGAAAAAACCGAAGCATTACTTTCGCACAAGGACTGGAAGACAACTTCCGCTCCCGACAAACCAAAGACTGCCGAACCGAAAGCGGCTTCTGCGACGGAAAAACCAAAAATAACAGAGGAAGCTCGCAAGACTATGCGTGTCACAGAAGACAGCATTGATAATTTTCTTAATTATGTCGGTGAGCTTATTGCGGTCGGTGAAATGTATGATCACCTGCAGAAGATGGTTTCAGTAAGTGAGTCGGAAAATAACCTGGCTACCGAGTTTAGACGTGTTAACGAAACTTTTAGTGATTTGTCGGACAACCTTCAGAAAAGCATTATGGAAGTCAGGAAGGTCTCTGTCCGTACCCTCCTGCAGAAAATCCCCAGAATGGTTCGTGACATTGCCTCACATTCCGGCAAGCAGGTCAAAGTCGAACTCATCGGTGAGGATATAGAAATCGACAAGCGGCTCATAGAGACCCTTGACGGCCCACTGACACATATGGTTCGCAACTCTGTTGACCATGGCGTTGAAACACCGGATATCCGTCAGGCTTCCGGCAAGCCTGCTGAGGGGACTGTCCGTGTGTCAGTGACGGAAACACCTGACGATGTAACACTCACTATTTCGGACGATGGAAAAGGATTGGACATCGAAGCCATAAAAACAAAAGCCGTCAATTTGGGGCTTCTCAAGCCGGACCAGCAATTAACGCAGGACCAGATTGTTGATATGATATTCACATCCGGAGTTTCCACAGCCGAGAAGGTGACCGAAGTTTCCGGACGGGGTGTGGGGATGGATGTTGTCAAACGAAGCATTACTGATGCCAACGGCAAGATAACCATAGACACTGAGGCATGCCGGGGAACTGAATTTATAATTAAGCTGCCGAAAACGGTAAGCACTCAGATTATAACCGGATTCCTCGTTAAACTCGCCGGTAATCGTTATGTGATTCCTATGGATAAAGTCCATGAGGTATTTAGGCCGGAACCGCAGCAGGTCAGCTCTATCACCGCAAGAGGCCTGTGCGTTCTCAGACATGACAAATTATTACCTGTTGTCAAATTAGCCGATATTTTTAATATTTCTTCGACCTCTAACTTTTTTGACAATTTACAAACGCAGTCTTTCTCGTCCGGCGAGCAGAATGTCGACGGAATTATGGTTACTGCAAATGCAGGCAACAGGCCGATGGCAATTTACGTCGATGATGTTATCGGCGTTCAGAAAGTAGTACTCAAAGAATTAGCCGGTCTTGAAGTAAACTCGCAGTATTATACCGCCGCAGCAGTCATGGGTGATGGTACAGTGGCAATGGTTCTGGATATCGACCAGCTCTTCGGGAGCATCGATGCCGAGAAAATAGAAGTCTAAAAAGGAAAAGGCTATTATTCGTACGTAAACAGCGGCGTAATATGATATTCGTTCCTGGTGGATTTGGCTATGGCGAATATATGGAGATATACAGGACATGGATCACAGATTTTTATTACCAGGGGAATATCACGTCACCAAAAAACAAATGTCTATTGACACTTTGCTCGGTTCATGTGTAAGTGTTTGTTTATACAACAGAAACAATGGCTTCGCCGCTATGAATCACTTCCTGCTCGACCGCCCCACAGACGAACAAACCACTGATATTGGACGATATGGAACCACCTCAACCGAACATATAATCAGCACTCTTATGTCTGTTGATGATAATCCGTTTCATTATCGTGCACAAATCCTTGGTGGTGCCGCTGTAGTTGACGCTTTGCAGGGTCGCCATGACATTGGTGGAAGGAATATGCTTGTCGCCCAGGAAATACTTGATTCATACCGTATCCGTGTTATCAAAAAGGATATCGGAGGGACTCGTGGAAGGCGCATCAAATTTGATACGGCCTCGAATACGGTTCATTGCAGGTACACGGGCCAAACCGAGGAGGCTAAAAGACTGGCTCTAATGCGCCAGAAAATTGCCAACAGAAAACTCCGGGTCCTGATTGTCGATGATTCGACCACCGTCCGAAGATTGTTACGGAAAGCTATTGAATCAACCTCTGATATGGAAGTCGTTGGCGAAGCCCAAGATGCTTACGAAGCAAGGGACCTGGTACTTTCGGCCGATCCGGATGTCCTCACACTGGACATTATTATGCCTAAGCTCGACGGCTTAAGTTTCCTCAAGAAACTTCAACAGTACTATCCAAAGCCGGTTGTTATTGTTTCTACTATCGCCAAAGACAGCTCCAGAGTAGCTGAAAATGCCGTAAAATATGGTGCCGCAGAAGTCATAGACAAGGACACTTTGGAATTATATAAGGGAATGGATGTCGTCCATGACATACTGATACCGAAACTTAGATCTGCTTCTCGTAAAATCCCCAGCCCAATATTGGCATAAGAAGTTAAATCTACCGGTTTGGAAATCATCTTAATAAATGAAAAGATTTAGCCCCCGTTTTTATAATTATCGCATATATATCGTCCTGGCAACGTCTATAAAAAAGGGGCTTATACCGAGATTCGGTATAAGCCCCGAGTTAATACACAAACATTCACCTGAAAAAGGACGAAGACCTTCTATTTGGGAGATCCTGTAAGCTGTATGTTGTCAATCGCCCACCACCAGTCATTTCCGGCTTCGAATAAACCGAACGTCAAAACAACGCTCGTAGCCCATGGGGGATTTTCCAAATTTAGAGTAATAGTTTCATTGGTGGAATTGTCGTCCTTAAAGTTGGGACTCGCTGCATCGGATTCCCACAGGAGCACCTCGATAGGTTCGGCCCCATCGAAAGAGGCAGTTATATTTGCCGTCTGATGATAATTATCATCGAACTCCGGACGCCAGCTCGAATCGAACTTGAGCTGAACCGTACCGGCCTGAGCTTCTGAGATATCAATTGCAGGCGTACTCATGAAGGTCTTGTACCAGCCGGCTGAAGCCGAGTCTGTATGAGCGGTATCATCCCATTCATCCGGATCGGCCACAGCAACGGCGCCTTGTCCCAGGGTGAATTCCACTCGCCTCTGATCACCGGCCACACCGACCCACCAGTCCTTGTCAGTGATGGCCCAGCCGGCCCAATCGGCTACACCGTCAGTATCCGGATTACCTATTCCTGGAACACCACTTTCATCAATAAACCAGCCTTCCGGCGGTGTGTCCGTCCAGACACCTTCAGTACCCGCGGATTCCTCCGGGCTCGTACCCAGCTCCACGACCTCGAAATCCTCTTCAAACAACAACATTCTTCCAACAGGAGCCGGGGCGGTAGATAATCGAATATCATCAAAGAATATCGTACCTGAGCCGCCGGCCTGCGGATTGCTCTTATCGCCGAAGCCAATAGAGATAGTATTGACGTTGGTGAGGTCCACACCCTGGCCTGCAAACGCCTGCAGATCGATATTCCAGGCCGTCCAGATACCTGTCTGCGATGCATTAAGATTATCATTATTGACCACCGCACTGCCGTTGACTGCAACATACATCTGCTCAGCGGCGTTTGTCCTGTTACCCCTGTAATAAATTATCAACGTGTTAACGCCATTCTCTGTCCAGTTGCGGTTGGAAGTTAATGTCAGGGTTGCCTCAGAGTTACCAACAGCGTTATCATAGAAATAAGGCATCGACTGAGAGCCGCCGCGGACGATAGTCTGCTCGGCAAAAGGTGGATTCTCATAGCCTACGAGAGCTCCGTTTACGGCCGGATTTGCAAAGCCGTCCACCCAGGCCAGATATATCCTGTTACTCCCGGGTTCATCTTCATTAAGGTCATTGTAGCTCTCGAAATCGTCCACCACAAGGAAGTCTGCCGTCGTGAAACTCCATACAAGACCTTTGACCGGGTTGCCCGGATCTGCATCATAGACCGCATCGACACGCCAGTAATACACTGTCTCCCAGTCAAGTTTGCCGGGGTCTAAAATCTCATCACCGGCTGCTTTGCTGCCTTTGTACTCCGGCGAAGCTGTCGTGGCACTGTTCACAGCATCCGTATCCGTACCGAGGTATATCTGGTGCGAGGAGGCAGTATCTGCCGGCGTCCAGTTCAGAATCTGGGCCTGGCTTACATCCACAGCACCATTAGACGGATTCGGGCTACCGGCGGCGCCAACTGTCGTAAAGCTCCAGACATCGCCTTTATAAGTCTCGATAGCATCGAACTCATCGACACGCCAGTAATAAACCTTCTCTGCTTCGAGCGATTTCGGCGAAAAGGTTTTGGCTGCCTGGTTAGAACCACCCGTGGCGTTGTTAACTTCGTCAAAGCTGGTACCGATATACACTGTGTGTAATTTAGCACCGAAACCTTCCTTCCAGCTAAGCTCTGCATTCAATCCTACAAACTCTGTACCATCAGGCGGATTGGGATTTGTTGCAATCTTTGCTGGAATCGAAAAGCTCCAGATACTGCCTGTGTGTATGGTGCCGTCAGCCTGTGTCTCATCGATCCGCCAGTAGTAAGTTGTGCCCGGAACAAGGCCATCCGGAAAAGCAAATCCCGGAAAGCCGACAACATAAAATTTTGTGGTTTGATTTCCCTGGAACGTATCGCCGGTACCATCTTTCACATTGTCAAGATTGTCGCCAAAATACACATCGAACGAGGCTCCGGCTCCCTCCCATCCAAGGTTTGCCCATGTGTCTGTATGTACGGCACCGTTGGCAGGGGTTGGATTCGAAGTACCTGCCCATCCATTGCCGGCTATGCTCAATACCAGAACCAAAGAAACCAGATAAAACATTTTTTTACACATGATAGTTTTCCTTAAAAAAGAATTAAGATAATTATTGATTATGCTTTGGCCACACACCAAAACATTTGTGGTTTTTCAATATGTGAGCTGTCGATTGAGAGGTGATAATCTTCACTTCGGAACACAAAGCCGCCCTTACACCTAACTCCGTGTTTTGCATAATACTCATCCTCCTCTATTTGGAAAATAAAAAATTCTCCAAAACAGGTGACTGAAATTCACACATACCTGCTCTTTTAAGCTTGTCAAGCCTGGTTATGTGAAGCCACAGACTTAACTAATACTATTTATACCAAATCAGCAGCTTTCCCGTCAAGGAAAATCACTCAAATTATTTGTTCCTTTATATATAATGAATAAAAAGGGGCCTATACCGAATCAATCAGTATAAGCCCCCAATATTGTTTTAAAACAACACTCTCTGACCTTCTCTGCTCGGAGCTACAACCTTATTGAGCCAACTTCTTAAGCCCGCTGAGCATAGCCCTTCAACAACTATTCCGTTCAGATTCAGGTCTTCCTCAATCGAGAACGTGTTACTAATTATTCGCAAGGTAACGAATCTCAGCCTCAGTAAGAGCCCTGTTGTAGATAAGAACGTCATCCATCATGCCGGTCATTTCCCTTTGAACGTCCGTACCGCCGTTATTCCATGCGCCTATAGTTGCCGCTCCAACATTGACGGCCGGTACTACTTCACCTATCCTGGAACCTTCCTTCTCACCATTGACATAAACAGCTACTTCATCCGGTGAGACTGTCAATGCTAAATGCGTCCACATATCCGGTTCAATGATAGACGTACCAACAACATCACCACCGGCAAGGCCGTTGACACCTACATTTATCTTACCGTTATTCAATTTGAGGTGAATTCCACCACCCCAACTGTCGGTGTTTATACCACCGGAAAATTGTAGCGGCATTTGATCCACTGTGGGAAAGACCTTCATTACGAATGTAAATTCAGTAAGGCCGTCGCCGATACCCGGGATTGCAACAGCATCATCGTTACCATCCAGGACCAAAACACCATCTGCAGCATGTGCATCACCAAGAAGTGTGCCGTCTAATGCGTTGCCCGAACTATCAGCCGCATCGGCATCAAAAATGTAAGCTGCAGCAAGATTATCCGTCCCAGGATTATCCATCGGTCTAAAGCCAGCAAGGTAACGAATCTCACCGGCAGACAAAGCCCTGCTATATACAATGGCCTCATCTACGGTACCGGTGAAATACTGTACCGCCGTTGCATGCCTTGCGAGTTTCAGGGTCTCTGTTTCAGCAACGGGGACACCGGACGGAGCATCGTTGGCCGTGATCAATTCGCCATCTTTATACGCATTGAGCACTTCTCCATCGTAAGTCCCGGCAAGGTAATACCATGTATCGGCCTCTAACGTTCCTAAACTTGCAGCATGCCATCCACCGGCGTTTACGGTAACCGATGCCCTGAAAGTCTCATTGCTATGGTTCCAGTTAAACTGATAATTCTTCTCACGATGTACCGGCCCACTCGGCGAATCTCCTGAAGGTGCCACAGGGCTCTTAGCCCAGCAGCCTATTGTCCATTCAGCCAGGTCATCCACATTACCGGTATCCACATGGTCATCGCCATCAAATTCCATCGCCATACCCAAGCCGGCCGGCCCATCAACAAAAATCGGGTCGCCGTCTATAATACCATCGTTACCATTACCCGAAGCATCCAGCGTATCGTTCTCAAGCGGAAAGAACGCCAGCAGACCATCTGTGCCGGGATCAACGGGGGTTGCCCGTTCACCTGCAAGGTAACGAATCTCAGCTTCAGACAAAACCCTGCTGT
>JACKQG010003379.1_pt1 | contig 19672 bp, 12 predicted proteins | sample 8237621 | NCBI WGS metagenome assembly JACKQG01 (sample SAMN15677084, study PRJNA649215) | marine metagenome | biome: marine; feature: Black Sea; material: saline water; isolation source: suspended particulate matter (SPM) from the Black Sea western gyre | collected 2013-06-09/2013-06-10 | depth... | reverse complement strand
GGCGGGCAATTCGTCGAACTTCCAGACGAAGTCCGTACCCCAGTAACGCTGAAAAGCCTGGTTTTGCTTCTCGATGACTTTGTCGGGGATCGACGCCCCCACGATACCGGCGCTGATCGCAACGACTAATGCAGATGTTCCCATGTGGGCTCCCTTCAGGCAGAATTAGGGTCTCCGATTCGGGCGGAGACCGCATTTGCGGTAAGGCTCTGGTTGAGCCTTCTGACGCCCGAATCACTGGCAGTCCATCAGCGTCAGTCAAAACACTTTGACTTCGACCGACGCGGCCCTGACCGACTCGATATCACTGGGCCGAATGAGGGCGAGGATCAACTTCATTGGATCATGGGCCGGAATATCTTTGGACGCTTGGATACCGACTCTCCCGTTTTGCCCCGAATCTGCAGGATCGTAACGACAATTCTGTCATCGATTACGATCTATTCATTTCTCTTACGGCTCAACGCAAGCACCACGATCCCCTTTGCGACATGCACTCGGTCGCCCACGCGACGATCTGCCTGCAAGACCTGTGCCAATTGCCGATGAATTGGCGCCTTAACGGCGCAACATCTGCCAGCGTGACTTCGTTGAGGTAGTCCAATTGCACTCGCTCGCCTTCAGCGAGCACTCCCTTCAATTTGCACCGATGTTGCGTCTGGCGACGCAAGCCGCAGACTGTCAATATGGATTGACACTGTCGCCGCCAGGCGACAGATAATGAAGCGTGATTCCCCCCGCAAACCAAGAGAATGTCGCGTTGAAAGGAATGGCACGAGTTTAGCGACTACTCCTGGGACGACCTTGTACGTTTCGTGCGAGTTATCAGCGGTCGGAAAAGGAAGAAAGGAGTTATGCCGATGAAGTACCGTCAGTACCTGATGACGGAAACTGATCGTTGGCGGCTGGGACGACTTCTCGTGTCCGACGCGGCGCGAGCAGTGGCCGCGCCAGGGGTGCTGGGCGAACTGGAATCGCAACTCGAAGAATCTGAAGCAATGCTGTCGGAATTGATCCCCGATGACGTGGTGACCATGAATTCGACCGTCCACCTTGTCAGCGAGACGTCGGGCGCACGGATCGTTTGCACGGTCGTCTATCCGGACGACGTGGAACTGGTCGACGATGGCGTCTCCGTGCTGGATTTGCTGGGCAGCAGCCTCATTGGTTGTGAGGTGGGCGATTTGGTAGAATGGAAGGCGCAGGAGGATCGCGGGCCTTGGCGGATCGCGGAAATCGCCTTCCAGCCAGAACAAATGGGCGAGTTCCACTTGTGATTGCCATCCATTGCTGTTCTTGCGCCCTTGGACGAAATTCCGTGCTAGCACGTTTCGATAATTCGAAGATCCCACCAGTTGATTCCGACGATGCGCATCGCGCCGGGGGCATCAGTGACGCCAGTTTTCGCGCAGTCGCGAACTGTACCTACGACTGGGAAAGCTGGCACGCGCCGGACGGCCGGCTCGTCTGGGTAAACCCTGCCGTGGAACGAGTCACCGGCTACACGGTAGAAGAATGCCTCGCGATGGTAGATTATCCACTCCGTATGACATCCCCGGAGGATCGCGGGCGGATCGCCAAGATGTTCGAAGATGCCAAGGCCGGTAATTCGTGCAACGACATGGAGTTTCAGTCCATCCATCGCAATGGCGAGACGCGCTGGATGGCGGTCGCGTGGCAGCCCATGTACGACGATGCAGGAACCCATCTCGGGTTTCGCACGAGCGTCCGCGACATCACCGAACGTCGCAATCTGCGTGACGAGATCCGGCTTCATGCGGAGCACCTTGAGCAGCTCGTGCAAGAACGAACGGCACGCATTCAACACCTGGAACGACACCGGCGGCAAATGGAGAAACTTGCGGCTCTCGGGCAACTCGCTGCGGGCGTCGCCCACGAGGTGAACAACCCGCTAGCCGGAATACGCAATGCATTCGAGTTAATCAAGGCTGATCTGTCGCCAGATGATGAACACTTTGAACTGTTGGAACTCATTGATCGAGAGATCGAACGGATTAGTTCCATCATTCATCAAATGTACCAGTTGTATCGACGAGCCCCGCAGCGGCCGAACGAATTTGAGATCGAACGGACCATCGCAGAAACAGTGTATCTGCTGGACGGTGTAGCTCGCAAGCAGCAGGTCACGCTCAGCACGAAAGCACGTGATGACTCGACGCAAGTCTTGTTGCCCGAAGGCGAGGTCAAGCAGATCCTTTACAACCTGATTCGCAATGCAATTCAAGCTTCCCCTCCGGGCGAGACGGTAGCCATCTGCACTGAACAAAGTGATGACCAAGTCTTGGTCACTATTTCCGATCGTGGCGCGGGTATCGCGGATGACGTGGTGCCGCATATTTTTGATCCGTTCTTCAGTACCAAGAGCGGTGTACCCAAAACGGGCATGGGACTGGGGTTGTCTGTTTCGCAAAGTCTGATCGAAGCGATGGGTGGTTGCATCGACGTTGCCAGCAGTGTGGGCCGAGGCAGCCAATTCACCGCCGTATTTCCCCTCAAGGTCGAGCCGTCTTTTGGCAATGCCAATGAGTGACAATCTAAGAGCCAGGATTCTGATCGCTGACGACGAGCCTCTCTATCTGAGGACGACCGGTGACCTCCTGCGCAAATCGGGCTACGAATGCGAGTGCGTACCAGATGCTGACGCGGCCCTCGCGGCGTTATCACGAGACACGTTCGATCTCGTGCTATCCGACCTGAACATGCCGGGTAATCTACAGCTTGAACTCCTGCAGCAGGGGCGGCAAAACTGGCCACGCATTCCATTGATCGTGATCACAGGAGTTCCGTCACTGCCCACGGCGATCGAAAGTATTCGACTGGGAATCGCCGATTACCTGTTGAAGCCCGTTAAGTACGACGATTTGCTTTCCAGTGTGCGTCGCGCGCTGGCACAGCAATCGGACCGCCCGCCCCCCATGGAACGTAGTGACGCGGAGAGACGCACCCTGGCGAGGCAGTTCCCGGAAATCATTGGCGACAGCCCCCAGATGCTCGAATTATTCGACATCATCGACCGTGTGGCCGGAACGGACACGAATGTCCTGCTCACCGGCGAGAGTGGCACAGGCAAGGAAGTGGTCGCTCGGACCATTCACCAGCATAGCGGCAGAGCCAGTCATAAGTTTCAAGTCATCGACTGCACTGCCGTCCCAGAGACGCTGTTCGAATCGGTACTGTTTGGACACGTGAAGGGCTCGTTTACAGGAGCCGTCAGGGATCAAGCGGGGCTGCTGACTCAGTGCAACCAAGGCACGGCTTTCTTCGACGAAATCGGGGAATTGCCGGCGACGCTTCAGGCCAAGTTGCTCCGTGTTGTTCAAGAACAGACATTTACTCCCGTTGGTGAACACACATCCGTCCAGGTCGACACTCGTTTTATTTGCGCCACGAATCGCGATCTGGAACTGGAAGTCAACACCGGTCGATTCCGTCGAGACTTGTTTTACCGCCTCGGCGTGATCCACATCGAACTGCCACCGCTGCGGAGCCGAGGCGATGACGTGCTCCTTCTCACTCGGCATTTTGTCAACCAGTTGCGGCCCCGCGGCTCCCATGTCCAGGATGTCTCGGATGAGGCCACGTCGTGCTTGCAGCGTTACACCTGGCCAGGCAATATCCGCGAACTCCGCAATGTGGTCGAAAGGTCGCTGGTCCTTGCCCGTTCCACCCAGGTCGAAGTTTCCGACCTTCCACCGTCAATTCGCGAGGCGAGACATGCCCTGAAGGGCATGCAAGTTACGTCATCGCGTTACGAAGCATTGGATGATGCCGAACGAAGCTACCTCACCTCCCTGCTAGTGAAGCATTGCGGCAACGTCTCGCACGCCGCGCGGCAAGCTGGGATGTCGCGGCAGGGAATGCACAAGCTATTGAAGAAGCACGGAATTGCTGCCGCCGACTATCGGGAGTGAGCAGTGCTCGTGTACCCCAGGTGTCTCGTCAACCTGAAGCACGCTGAAATGGGTAACGGTCGCTTACGCCCGCATCGACCGAAGTGACAACAATCGGCGACACTGTCACTTGGTGAAGTCACCCGTGCGTCGCTCGCACCGTAAGCAGAGAGGTGCAATTGGCATGGTGATCCGTTTCGTCGTAGACGAACCACTCTGACGCGTCTTTGACGCACCGGCATCAAAGTTGCACGGCATTCTCTGCCGAGATGACGGAAATTCGATGCACCCAACTATCTACCCGCCAAGGCCGCCCTCCGCAAGGATGTTATGGATGTCTTTCGATGAATGGAACGTGAGGAACGACCTGCAAAACTCCCTACGAGACGCAATCGAGCAAGGAACGTACGGTCGTCTGTCAAACCTCAGGATCGAGGTAATCGATGAAGCCGTCGTCGTGGAAGCCTGTTCCGCAACCTACTACGCCGTCCAATTGGCTCTCGCCACCATAAACGCGTTTACCGTAGGCGCGCCACGGATGACGCCAGCCAAGCTCACGTTCCACGTCAACGGGCATGAACTGGTACTGCGGAATCCCAATGCAAAACAAGCTGGTCGGGCTGCTGGTGATGACGAACAGCGGCGTTCCTCGGATCGTTCGACTCCATCGAAGCCACGACACGCAACCCGTTTGCCTTCGGCACGCCAATTGCATGCCCATTGGCAGTCATCTTGACCGCCTTTCCAGTCTCGATAGCTCAGCAACCGGTCTTCCGGAATCAAGACATGTCCCATCGCAATATCATTATCATCAGCGAAGATTGCCGGCGTTTGGAGCATCTGCTTGCGAGTGAATTCGCCGAAGCGATCGGACCGAAGTCGTACCTCGTGGATTTACGTTCCGAACTTCAGCGCGCAGTCATCGTCGATTCCGACGAAGTCCCGTACGACGTGATCACGATGAACTCAACCGTCCGTTTGCGCGATTTGGACACAGGTGAAGTTGAAACGTACACCTTGGTCTATCCCGGCCAAGCCGATATCGCCGCCAACAAGCTGTCGATCCTGGCACCTATCGGGACTGCTATCCTCGGATACCGTGTTGGCGATGTCGTCCGATGGCGCGTTCCCAGCGGCGAACGTCGTTTGCAGATCGAAGAGGTTCTTTATCAGCCGGAACGAGAAGGAGCGTTGCATCTCTGATTCTCGCACAATGATGAGACTGGGCTTGGCTGGTTGAGTACCTGCGCAACGGTGACGCGCAAGAATGCTTCTTCCATGGCTGCGTACGCCTGGTCCAATTCCTGGTGTTACCGTGCCATCCCGCTTGGCTCAAGAGATCTACTGAACTCAGCCACGCCTACCCGTGGGCCGGATTGAGGGCGGATTGGGAACGTCGCCAAGTCCATTTCTGACTCGGCCTCAGTCGCCCATCCGTCGTCAGGATGGGCTCAGGGGAGAAAAGGCAGGGGTCTAGTGTATGGTCCAGTGTTACACCGTATCTTGACGCGCTACGGTCATGAGTTGGCGTGCCCCAGCCGAGATTTCCACGAGCAGATCAGCAGCGGAGACTGGTTCTGCTAGTCTGACGCGGGAGTTAACCCGTACTTCCGCATGAGGGCGTGCATTTGCGTTCGCTGTATCCCGACCTCTTCAGCGGCTTTGGTGACGTTTCCCTCGTTGCGACCGAGCGCTTCGGTCAGGAAGCGGCTTTCTAGTTCCTGGGTCAGAGCGTCTCTCGCCTGGTGTTTGAATTGCTTGAACTGCTCCCAACTCCGGGGAAGCTGGGTGGCAGTCAGAAATTGCGGTGCCTCATTGATCTGGAAAGGCAACTGCCGCGAGCCGATGCGATTTCCGTCGGTCAGAATCGCCATGCGTTCCACGATGTTTCGAAGCTCGCGGACGTTGCCGGGCCAATCATAGCTCTCCATTTTGGCGATCAGATCGGGAGTGAATCCCTCGATTGCGACCTCGTTTTTCTCGCAAAAGTTGTTCAAGAAAGCCATCGCCAGCTTGGGAATGTCACCCAGTCGCGCACGCAGCGGAGGAAGGTGGATTGGCACCACGTTGAGCCGGTAGTAAAGGTCCTCGCGGAACGTGCCTTCGCCTACCATTTCCTCCAGGTCGCGGTTGCTGGCCGCAATCAATCGAATATCGACCTCGCGTTCAGCGGTGTCGCCAACTCTCCTAACCAGTTTGGCCTCCAGCGTCCTCAACAGTTTTCCTTGAGTTTCCATGCTTAGGTTCGCCACTTCATCCAGGAAGAGGGTTCCCCTGTGGGCCGCCTCAAACAATCCCTGCTTTGCTGCGATGGCGCCAGAGAACGAACCTTTCACATGGCCAAACAGTTCGCTCTCAAGCAGCGTCGGGGCCAGCGCGCTGCAGTCGCAAGCCAACAAGGGTTGGTCTTTTCGCCGGCTCAGTCGATGGATGCCCCGGGCCACCAGCTCCTTACCCGTTCCGCTTTCGCCGGTGACAAGAACCGTACTGTCAGTGGGAGCTACCCGTTTGATCAGAGAAAACACCCGCTCCATCGGCTGGCTGTCGCCAATGATGCCTTCGAACCCATGGTTGAGTTCGAGTTCACGGCGCAGGGCGGCGTTCTCCTGCATCAAAGCGGAACGTTCGAGTACTTTCTGAAGAACCATCCTCAGTTGGTCTGGCGAGAACGGTTTGCTGACATAGTCGGCTGCGCCGTGCTTCATGGCCTCGACCGCCGATTCCACGGTGGAGTGTCCTGTAATCACAACGACTTCGGAGGGCACGCCTACAGAATCAAGCTGTTTGAGGATTTCTAGTCCTCCGATTCCCGGCATCACCAGATCCAGAAGGATCACGTCGAAGTCACCCGATAACGCCGCGCGAAGACCGGCCTGCGGATCTGTGAAGGACTGGACGTCATGCCCTTCCTGGCCGAGGATCCGTTTGCAGCTCAGGCCGATAACCGTCTCGTCGTCAATGACGAGGATTCTTTGCCCTGCTGCGGGAACATCTGGTTCAGGTCCTGAGATGCTCAACGGTTGACCTTTCCGTTTTGGCTATCGGGCTTTTAACGCTCCGTCGAAGGCAAGACCATCGTAAATGTAGTCCCTCTGCCGACCTCGCTCTCGACTTTCAGCCTGCCGCCATGCTGCCGGATAATGCCATAACTTACACTCAGTCCGAGCCCAGTGCCCTTGCCCACGGGCTTGGTAGTGAAGAATGGTTCGAAGATCTGGTCCAAATGCTCCCGAGTGATGCCACAACCAGTATCGGCTACTGTCACCGAGACCTTTCCGTCTTGAACCGACGTACTGATCGTCAACGTACCGCCATCATGCATGGCCTCGCACGCATTCAGCGACAGGTTAACCAATACTTGTTGGATCTGATTCATGTCCGCATCCACCCGCGGGAGACCTTCCTCTAGTTCTCCCGTCACAGTGACATCGTGGAACGCCTCCTGGTTGCCCAAGAGCTGAATCGTCAGACGCACCACGTCATTGACGTCCAAGGGCTCCTTTACTGCGGGTCTTTCTCGGGCAAACTCCAGCAGACCTTGGACGATTTCGCTTACCCGAGTGGTTTCATGGATGATCAGGTCCAGGTCTTCCTTGGCTTGCTCGTCCAAGTCCTCCTTTTCTCTAACCAAGTGGCTGAAGGTAAGCACGCCGGTAAGCGGATTGTTGATCTCGTGCGCAACGCCGGCAGCGAGTCGCCCGACCGCGGCCAGCTTCTCAGATTCTGCACGTAGCTGTTCACTCTTCCGAAGCGATTCCTCGGTTCGCTTGCGCTCGGCCAGTTCGTTGCCGTACTGGGAGAGGGCTTGTCGTAGCTTGCGGTTGAGTCGGATCACGTGGAACGATATGACACCGGCGATGAACAGAACTCCCGCAGCGCCTGCGAGCCACGGCCAATACCGGCGGACAACGGCACCGCCGGTCAGTTTTCCGTAGTCTTGGTAGGGCCTTATGCGAAGCTCTCTCAAACACTCGTGGACCGACTCATAGTTGTGCGGTATCGTCCAACCGGCGCACCTGGCCGCCTGAGCCACAGAGCTGTCTAGGGGAATTCCTTCCAGAGCAACGGCAACCTTTTCCGCCAATTCGTCAGAGGTGCGCGCGGCCTTGGCGAGTGGCCATTCCGGATAGATTCCCGTCGAATGTTTGCATGGCAGATCATCGTCCGCGCCGCGTTGCTCATGGATCACGTGAAATTCATCAAGGCGGATCTTGCCTTCCATCGCCATGCGCTCAAACGTGTCAGCCCGGACGGTACCTGCGTCCACCTTGCCTTCCTGCACCGCCACCACAACTGCGTCGTGTGTTCCTCCGAACCGTAGATCGCTGAAATCACGACGGGGGTCGATGCTATGCTTTTTCAACTCTCTCCACGCCATCTGCCATCCGCCGAACGATTCTTCATCGACGGCCATGAAGGTCTTACCTTTCAGGTCATCGAGGTCGTGGATGTCATCGCGATCAGCTCGCCGGAAGATCGCCGCGGCGTAAATTGTGTACGGTCTGCCGAGGTACAAATTCTTGAGAGTCACAATCCGGCTCGCGCCATAGAGTCGCTCCAATTCCACATAAGAAGAAGGGTTCGTCAGGATGAAGTCCACCTCTCCCCGCTTCACTGCTAAGCCGACCTCGTCATGACCAAGCGGCCTGATGGCAAAGGAATAACCAGGAATCTCCGCCGTCAGGTACTCGGCGGTGGGCCCCCACTTTTCCAGACACCGTTCGGGGCCTCGCTTCGCCAGGACTCCGATGCGTACCGACTCCGACTGCTCCGCGGCTGCCCAAGCCGTAACCGGGCAAGCCATCAGTGCTAGGAATACCAAAACGAATTTGGCAGGCAGGGAAGGCAGGGCTTCCCGAAAACCGTACATATTCCTATTAAACATGAGAAAGGAGCCGCCGCCCCTATTCTTGCCAAAGTACAGGTTGCGGTTGCCGTTGGGTCTAGCAAAAAACTTGGATTCAGACCGATCGGCCTCATCCTATCCCGCTCAAGGGAGGCCGGCAAGTGCAGCAACATCTCCTGCCTGAATGGTCGCTACGGCAAGACACGAAAGCACCGCCTTTAGACTAGGTTGACGGATACGGCAGCGGCAAACCATCGCCGCACCAAGGCTATCCTGTTCCCGACTGCGATGTCTGGCTCTTGTCCCAAGCATGCGGTTACGAGTGGACCAGGAGAACCTTCGGAGATCACTGCCACCGTAACCGATCCACCGGGTGTCAAATGGCTACGGTTTCGCTATCGTAGTGTGCGATGCCGGCAGTGTGGGCTTGTTCTTGATTTCGGCGATGCAAACGCAGTGCGCACAAAAAAGCGGCGTCCCGTTCGATTTGAACGGGACGCCGCCGTGGTTGACCAGACCGGGTTGTCTTCCAAGGAATCGCTGCGGACTGTCGATCAGCCGCACTTGCGGCAACCGCATCTACGCTGCTTGCCGCATGGCGTCGGGCAGCAAACGGTGACGGGCACCTGTTGGCAGACCACCTTGGGCACGCATCGCGTCACCGTGTACGGGACTTTGCGAGCGACGCACCGGGGCACTTTGATCGTCTTCGTGTAGCACACCGGCTTGCAGACCGTGTAAGGTACCTTCTTTACACAAACCTGCTTCTCGTAGCTGCAGACCGTGTAGGGAATCTGTTTGGTCTTGCACTCTTTGACCATGCGGCAGACGCGGTAGGTGCAGACCTTCTTGCGGGTCTCGGGCACCATGCGGCACACGGTGTAAGGAATCTGCTTGGTCTTGCACTCTTTGACCATGCGGCAGACTTTGTACGTGCAGACCTTCTTGCGGGTCTCGGGCACCATGCGGCACACGGTGTAAGGAATCTGCTTGGTCTTGCACTCTTTGACCATGCGGCAGACTTTGTACGTGCAGACCTTCTTGCGGGTCTCGGGCACCATGCGGCACACGGTGTAAGGAATCTGCTTGGTCTTGCACTCTTTGACCATGTGGCAGACCTTGTAGGTGCACGTCTTGGTCTTCTTTTCGGTGACGTATCGGCAGACCGTGTAGGGCACCTGTTCCTTGACCACGCAGCGTTCGTAACGCACGCAGTTGATGGTCTTTTCTACGACTTCGGGGATCCAGACCTTTTTGCACACCTTGCGCGGCGGGCACTGCACCTTGCAGACCCTAACCTTGCCGGGCACGTACACGCAACGGCCGGAGCAGGGATCCCAAGTCCAGCAGCCAGGCTCGCGAACGCACTTGCGAACGACCGGCCCGGGGATTTCGCAGACTTGAGTTTCCCAACGTCCGCTGCAAACCTGAACGGTCTTGGTGTAGTGCACGGGCTTGCAGACGACCTTGCAGACTTCCTGCATGCGCGTCTCGTAGACCGGCTTGCAGACGTTGTAGCAAATCGTCCGCGTCTTGGTCTCCCAGACGGGCTTGCAGACCGTGTAGTTGCAGGTCCGGTAGTGGGTCTCGTAGACGGGCTTGCAGACCGTGTAGCAGATTTCCTTCTGCCGCGTCTCCCAGACGGGCTTGCAGACCGTGTAGTTGCACGTCCGGTAGCGAGTCTCGTAGACCGGTTTGCAGACCGTGTAGCAGATCTCCTTCTGCCTGGTCTCCCAGACGGGCTTACAGACCGTGTAGTTGCACGTCCGGTAACGAGTCTCGTAGACCGGCTTGCAGACCGTGTAGGTGCACTCGCGGTAGCAAGTCTGGGGCACGTACTTGGTGCACGTGATTTGCTGGTCTTCGTAGACGGTATCGTAAACCGTCTTGTAACACGTGTACTGCTGTTTTTCGTACACCACCTTGCGGCAAGTCTTCATGACGGTGTGACACTGCTGCTTCGCACCGCAGTAGTCGGCCTTTTGCACGCTGCCGCCACACGCCTTGTAGCTCGAAGCGCCGCAATAGGCCGCCGATGCCGTGCCGGTCGAGGCGGCAACAAGCAGCAGAGCGGTCAATGCGCCTGTAATGGTCTTCATTTCCATCTCCTTGGTTGACTGGCTTCAATGTGTCAAATGGGTCTGGTCAGACAATCAATTCGCACCCAAAACGTCCGGCGGTCCTCCGTTACTCTCGCCGATGGCATGCGGTACCATCGTTTGTCGACATCGGAGACGTTGCCTCCGTCTGTGTGCCGACTCCCCTACTCTGTCAATCGGGCAAGAGATTACGGACTTTGCGGACAGCAAAGGTGCGTCCTATGCGTTATATAGATCGTCATTAACAAGTTGCCTCAATAAGGAATTCGTTCTTGCCTTAACGCCAACGAAAACCGTTTCGGTTGGGCGAGTATTCAGACTTGAAGGGGTCGTGACGATTTCTCCAGGGGACGAACCGCCTTTACCCCCCCCAATATGTAGAGAGCCAACGATATTGGCTGGATCTAGCCTGGTTCCTATCGGCATGCAGTGAAAGCAAGCGGCAAACGGGGTTAAATGGCCAAGAAATAACGATTGGCGTAATGTTGCCGCCTGGAGGGAGTGTTCAGGACGTATTCGTCTTGGCAATCGCCTAGCTGCCTGCCATCATGGGAAGAACTCGTCACATCACCCCAAACGGCAGGAATCGCTGTGTCAGAGTCGTCACCTGCCGCTGTGCTCGCATGTCGTGGAGCACGTTGGAAACGCGCCCGACGTTGGGCCCACGGGAGCATTTCGAGTTGCCTGATAGCTACATCTACTCGTTTGGATTATTGCTGACCGCCGCGCTGGTGGCCGGACAGGCGGCATTGTGGCTACGGTTGCCGCGCGTCACCGCATATCTGCTGGTCGGCTTACTCTTGGGGCCCCATGTATTCGCGGCTATTCCCAAGGAGCATCTCGAGCGGTTTCACCCACTGCTGGACATGGCAATGGCCTTGGTTCTGTTCAACATGGGTTGTCATTTCTCACTTGGTTACTTCCGCAAGATTTTCCGCGGCGCATTGCGGCTTTCAGCGGGCGAGTTGGCCGTGACAATGCTGTTGGTCACGCTTGGGATGTTGCTGGTGGGGCAATCGTGGCAGGTCGCCGTATTGTTCGGCGTCCTGGCGTTAGCAACGGCACCGGCTACGACGGTGCTGGTGTTGAAGGAAAACGAGTCGGAGGGCCCGATTACCGAGTATTCAATGGCGCTGGTGGCCCTGAACAATCTTGCAGCCATCGTGGCATTCGAAGCGGTCCTTGTGGGTATATTCTTCCTGAACAATACGGCCGGAGCTTCAGCGCACGAGCATCTTATCTGGCTGGGGTTGCATCTTACCGCCTCTTTGGTGCTAGGCATCGCCGGCGGGCTGTTGATCAGCTACGCGTGCGGTCTGCTATCGCCCAACCGTTGGTTGGTTCTGCTGGTGGCCGTTGCCACGGGTGTGTTGGGATTGTGCGAGGTACTCGCCGTGCCCTATCTGCTGGCCTTCTTGGCGATGGGGGCGACGGTGGCAAATGCATCGGATCGGACTAATGACGTCCGCCAGGAGCTGGAGAGAATAACGGGGCTTCTTTGCGTCGTGTTTTTCGTCACGCATGGGGCCGAGTTGGACATCGGCGCGTTGTGGGCAGCGGGTATTGTCGGTGTCGTGTACATCGTGACCCGATCCGGGGGAAAGTACCTGGGCATCTACCTTGCGGCGGGGAAGCAGGGCAATCGAGATGTGCGCAGGTGGCTGGGCGTTGCCCTGCTGTCCCAGGCGGGAGCGGCCCTTGCCCTGAAAGAAATAGCCGTGGAGCGGATGCCGGAATTGGGCAAGGCGTTGGAGCCAATCATCCTCGGAACGGTTGTGTTTTTTGAATTTGTGGGGCCCTTGCTGATCCGCCGGGCAGTTCTGTCGGCTGGCGAAATGCCGTTGGACAAAGCCATCCACCACCAGGCAACGACGCCGTGGATGGAGCTTCGCAATATGTGCAACCGCCTGCTGTTGGCCATGGGGTTTGATCCTTGGCATCTCCGATCGCCCGACGATCTGACGGTGAGCGACATCATGCGCAAGAACTACGTTACGATTCAGGCCGCGGCGACGTTTGACGAGTTGGTATCGGTGCTGGAACACAGCCACGACAACATTTTCCCGGTCATCAACGGCGACGGAGAGTTGCTCGGGGTGATCCGCTATCGTGAGTTGCGCAATGCTGTCTTCGATCCAAAACTCGGGCGGCTTGTCCGTGCTGTGGATTTGGCCCAACCGGCAATTAACGTGCTGCATCCGGATGGCCCGCTGAGGGCGGCTTGGGAATTGGTCAGAAATTCCCCGGACGATCTCATTCCGGTGGGATCCCAAGGGAGGTTGGTGGGGATGGTGGCTCGCCGTGATTTGTACCGTTTCTTCCTGAAACGCTCCGAGTAGAGTTTTTGTGGCAGGACGGCTCTCCTGAGCCGTCCGGACGGGTCCACCCGACGTGTCCTACGTTGGTTGCGGCTCGGCCGAGTTGGGTTTATAGTTACTCAATGCGGGAATGTTGAATCCTCAGTGAAGGGACTGGCTCGGAGCGAATGAAGTCGGAAGAAGACGGCCGCAGCTCAGTGCCTGCCCTTTTCTGGGGGTGCTGCAATGTTCGCCATTGCGGAACTTGGGGGCAGGCGCCGCACCGTCGGCGCAACTCATGCAACTGTCACGATTTGTCGCGACAGCCAGTTCGCTTTTCCGCTCCCGCTTTCGCTCTGATGAGTTAGAATCGTATTTAAGCGGAAGCCTTGAACCACTGTACCTAGTCAAGCGTACATACGTTTGTTGAGAGCCATTATCGCCCTTCTTGGGACACGCGGCGGAGGATGTTCATGGATATGCCAGCCACAGCGGGATCGAAAGCTTCAGCCTCGGATTCGATTGGTGAGCAAAGTGATGTCGTCATCGAGGCCATGAATCTGACAAAAACCTACCGGGATTTCTGGGGACGCCAGAAGGTCCGGGCGTTGAAGGCATTGGATCTGGAAGTCCGGCGCGGCGAGGTTTTTGGATTGTTGGGCCCCAACGGATCGGGCAAGACAACGACCATCAAGTTGCTGCTGGGACTGCTGTTCCCAACCAGCGGTCAAGCGTTGGTCTTTGGCAAGGAAGCCAGCGACGTGTCCAAGAACGAGCGAATTGGATACCTGCCCGAAGAGTCGTATCTTTACAAGTTCCTCAACGCCGAGGAGACCCTGGACTTCTACGGGCGGCTGTTCGACATGCCGACGACCGATCGCCGGCGCAGAACTGACGAGTTGATCGACATGGTCGGCCTCGGTTGGGCTCGGCGGCGGCAGTTGAAGGAATACTCGAAGGGCATGACGCGCCGTATCGGACTGGCTCAGGCGCTGATCAACGATCCCGAACTGATTCTGCTGGACGAGCCGACAACCGGCTTGGATCCGATCGGCACACGCGAAATGAAGGACTTGATTATCCGGTTGCGCGATGAAGGCAGGACGGTTGTGATGTGCAGCCACCTGCTGGCCGACGTTCAGGACGTCTGCGACCGCATCGCCATCCTGTACCAGGGTGAATTGAAGGAACTTGGACGCGTGGACCAACTGTTGACCGTGCGTGACGTCACGCAGATCCAGGCTAAGGGTCTTGACCGTGCGGCCGAAGACGAGATCAAGGCGGTGATCCAGAAGCACGGTGGAAGCCTGCTGTCGGTGGAGAACCCGACTACGACGTTGGAAGAACTGTTCCTGGACATTGTGCGAGACAGCGAGGCTCGGCCGGGACGGCGAGCACAAGAAAAGCAGTAGCGAAATGGTACTTGAAAAAGAAATCCTCTCAATGTTTGAGTGGCTGTTGCCCAGCGTGGATCGCATGGGTGCGCTGCTCGTATTTGCCTTGGTAGTTGTGGGACTGATCGTCGTCTCGCTTTTCCTTGCCTACCTGCGAATGGCAGTGCTGCTGGGCCCGGCCGAAGGCTTCTACGCAGTGGCCAAGGCAATCGCGAAGGCCGTTTCGGATGATTTTCCCAATACGTCCCTTCGGCGCATTGTGGCGATGGCCCGGCTGGCCGTCCAAGAGTCACTGCGTCGTCGCGTCTTGGTGGCCTTTGCCCTTTTCGCCCTGATCTTCCTTTTCGCCGGCTGGTTCCTGGATCCCGAGAGCGACCATCCGGCTCGCCTTTACTTGAGCTTTGTGCTGACCGCCACCGAAATGCTGTTCCTGATCCTGGCCGTGCTGCTGAGCGCGTTTAGCTTGCCGAACGATATCAAGAACAAGACGATTTACACCGTCATCACCAAGCCGGTACGAGCCGGCGAGATCGTGCTGGGACGAATCCTGGGCTTCTCCGTCATCGGCACGGTTTTGCTGGTGCTGATGGGTCTGGTCAGCTACGGGTTTGTGCGCCGCAACTTGAGCCACCGGCACGTCATCCTCTCGCAAGACGTCGAGCAGATCACAAACGAGGACGGCAAGACGGTGGGTTGGAAGGGCGAGACGCCCCTTGCTTCTGATGCTATTGCTGGCGAGAGAGCCCATCGCCATGAGTTCAGCATCGGCATCAACGGCCTCGGTCAGACCGACGCCACGAAGGACCACTATCACGCGATCGAGAAGGTTGGCGAAGGAGAAGACGCAACCTACAGTGTCGGATCGCAGCAGGGGGCACTGGTGGCCAAAGTGCCCGTCTACGGCAAACTCCGGTTCATCGACAACACCGGGCGCGAAGGCCAGGGCATCAGTGTGGGGAAGGAATGGCCGTATCGGAAATACATCGAAGGCGGGTCACTGGCTGCAGCCGTTTGGACGTTTGAGGGAACTACGGAGGATCAGTTCCCCGAGCACTTGCCGCTGGAAATGACCATCAGCGTCTTTCGTACGTACAAGGGCGACATTGTCTCGGGCGTTCTTGGGGCGATCATCGTCAAGAACCCAACGACAGGTCTGAGGAGCGAATCGATCCAGTTCACGGCCAAGGAGTTCGCCACCTACGCGCACAACCTGCCCCGAAAGATGAAAGCCGTCAGGGCGGATGGTACTTTGTTCGACTGTGATCTGTTCGAGGACCTGGTCGACGAGAACGGCAATGTCGAAATCTGGATTCAGTGTTTGGAGCCCAGCCAGTATTTCGGGATGGCTGCGCCCGATGTGTACATGCGGGCGGAAGACGGTGTCTTCTTCTGGAACTTCATCAAGGCCCATATTAGCATCTGGCTGCAAATGGTCATCGTCGTTTGTTTCGGCGTGACGCTGAGCACATTCCTGAGTGGGTCGGTCACCATGTTCGCGACCTTTGTCGTGTACATCGCGGGGCTGTTTCGAGAGTTCATCATGAATGTGGCGACGGGCGAACAGGTTGGAGGCGGTCCGCTGGAATCCCTTGTTCGCATCATCACTCAGAAGAACGTCTCGATCGACCTGGACATAAACCCGGTGATCGACTGGCTAGTTCCGGCCATAGACACGGTGTTGATGGCCCTTATGTGGGTAGCCGCCAGGGTGCTCCCGGACTTTCGCGGATTCAATACGTCACGTTTTGTCGCCGACGGTTTCAACATCAACGGCAATCTCATGGCACAACAGTGCCTGACTGCGATGGTGTTCGTTCTAGTGCTGTCCGTTTTCGGCTACTTTTTCTTGAAGTCACGGGAAGTTGCGGGATGAGCCAAAGCATCTCTTTCTGGCGTAAAATCATCTATGTGGCAGCGATCGCTCTGCTGCTGTTTCCGCTGTATTTCATCGGCCGGCCGGCGTCGCGACGCGACAGCGGTGGCGGCAAGTTGGCGCAACTGCGCCAGGAGTACGGCTTGGCTCAGGCCAACTTGGGCGAAATCGATCCGGCCAGTGAGTCGATGAAACTCGCAACGCTTGGGATGCGCGGCGTTGCAGCGAACCTATTGTGGCAGAAGGCGTTCGAGTACAAGAAGAAGGAAGAATGGGATAACTTCACGGCCACAACCAGGCAAATCACCAAACTCCAGCCCAACTACATCATGGTTTGGGAGTTTCAGGCGCACAATTTGTCGTACAACGTGTCTGTGGAATTCGACGACTATCGCCACCGATATCACTGGGTGAAAAAAGGACTCAGCTTCCTGATCGAGGGGACTCATCACAATCGCGACAACCCGCGATTGCTGCATTACACGGGCTGGATCACCGGTCAGAAAATCGGCCGGGCGGACGAGCATGTTCAGTTCCGGCAGATGTTTCGCGAGGACGATGATTTTCACGACGAACTCAACCAAGAGGTCTTCGTCGACAACGCGGTGGGCTACGACGGTCGTCCGGACAATTGGCTCGTCAGCCGCCTGTGGTACAAGCGGGCGGAACGATCGGTGGACGAGGGCGCGATGTGGAAGGGCAAGAGCCACCTGATTGGCGACGACGATCCCTTGCGGGGCAAGAGCCCCTTGATCTTCCACAACGACGCTCCCATGTCGAACATCAATTATGCGTCCACGATCGAGACGGAAGGGATCCTGGGCGAGACGGCACAACGGGCGTGGATAGTGGCTGATAAGGGTTGGATGGAATTCGGCAAGAGGCTGATTCCGACCACGTGGGGCCATGTGCTCCGCCTGGGCGATCTGGAAAGCGCGAAGAAGGATATCGCCCAGATGCGCGAGCGATTCGAAGAAATGACGAAGGGCATCCGCGAGCAGATCAAGGAGGAGAAGACTGCCGCGCTGACCTCGGAAGAACGCGATGCATTGAACACGCCGCTAGACAAGATGGATGAGGACACCTATCCGCTGTACTACGACGCAATGGGAAAGACAAGCGTATCTTACGCAGAGATTGCGGAACGCGCCCCGGCGGCTGAGCGAGATAAGGCAGGCAGATTGGCCTCGCGGATGGTCGACCAGGAGACACTCGCGGGCCGGATCGTTCATTACCGTAGCACCATCAACTACGACTACTGGGAGATGCGCTGCAAGGCCGAACAAGAGAAGATTACAGTCGAGGCTCGCGAGTGCATCTACAAGGCGGAGAAGGAGAAAGAAGCCGCCAATCCGGAGAAGGCGCGCGAGTTGTACGAAGAAGCCTGGAAGAAGTGGGCGGAGGTATTCGAGAAGTATCCCAGATTGAAAGATGACGTGGAATCCGAAGACCTGGTCAAATCGATCCGGAGATACCGGCGGATGCTGCAAGCCTATGACAAAGATTTACCGCAAGACTTCATTCTGCGCGACATGCTGATAGGCGAAGAAGGCTTCAAGGACTTGTACGGCGATGCCGACGGCTCGGTCCCCGAAGAAGGCATGAAGGAAACCATCGAGAAAGGCGACGACGAAGGGCCCGCGGCGAAGACACCCGCCGAGCCAACTCCCGATGCTGAACCGGAGCCTGATGCCGAACCGGAGCCCGACGCGGCCCCGGTGCTTGACGCGACTCTGAAACCGGTTGCCGCCCCGGAACCTGACGCCAGTCCCAGTCCGTAGTGCGCCCCTAAGTGCTGTCTTTACCGTCGCTTTGAGCTAAGATGGAACCATCGCGATTGGTCCCGGCCAGATCCGTTCGTTCGGCCGGGGGCAAATCGCTTAGGATCGCTGCCAGAATAGTAGCGGCATTTGCACTCTCAGGCGTTTTTCGTTTAACCCCAAGCCCAACGGGCTGGGCGCGTCCGCGCGGGCCGTTGGAGCCTGCTGAAAAAGTCCGTGGGATAGGTTTCCAGCCTGTCGAATACGTCGTTTTGGCAAACCAGGAAGTTGAAAATACACAAGCCTGACAGGCTGGAAGCCTATCCCACGTCCATTATTGCTAGCATTTCAGCAGCCTCCGTTGGCCCAGCGGTTAAACGACGGTTCCATTCCGGCAGCGATCCTCAAACCGGACTGATTCAGCTCGTCGGGCAAACGAGGAAAACACTCGCGGATCGAGGTCGCAATGAATCGTTGGCTGATCGTGATCGTGCTTGTTGTCTTTGGGACGCTGGCGGGCGGCGTCTTTTGGTATCTCTCGGCCGGCGTGCCGGTTCAGACGGCACAGGTCCGACGCGGCGAGATACGTGAATACGTCGACGAACGCGGCAAAACGCGTCTGGCGCACACGTACGACGTCACGATGCCGTTTGCCGGACGGATCGAGAAGATCAGTCTGTCCGAGGGCGATACGGTGGAGGCCGGGCAGGTCGTCGCGCAGGTGGTCGACAGCGACTTGGAAGACGAAGTCGCCGAGGCGCAAGCTGTGGTCGACCGTTTGCAGGCGGCCATCAAAGAGAATGACGATCACTCGGTCGAACAGCGGGTGCGCGAGCAGGCCGAGGAGTTTGTCACGTCGATCGTTCATACCGTAGCCGCTGCCGAGGAGCGGGTGACAGCCGGTAATAAACGGAAAGAGTATGCCGAGTCGTTTCTGGAAAGAGCGCGCGAGTTGTACCAAAAGAACGCTAAGACGGTGGAAGAAGTTGAACTGGCCGAAGTCGAGTTTGTCGAAAGCGACGTCAACTCGAAGCAGCACGTTCTTGTCTGGAAATCGATGCAATCGATCCTGGCCGCTACGCAGCTTCTGCCGGAGATCATCGATGCTTACGTCACCCACAAAAGCCTCACCGGGGCCGTGCTGGAAGAACAGAAATCGGAAGCGGAAGCCCGGCTGAGGCAGACACTGAAACGCCGGGAGCGAGGTGCCATGCACAGTCCGATCGACGGCGTCGTATTGGAGAAGACGACTGACGACGAACAGTTCACGCCGGCCGGCGCCGTTCTGCTCAGGATCGGATGCCTATCCGATCTGGAAGTCGAAGTAGATGTCCTTAGCCAGGACGCCACGTGTATTCGTCCGGCGGCCGATGCCAACATTTACGGACTGGCCACCGGATCGGCGACGGATCACAGCGTCGTGGGCGCAGTCTATCGCGTTTACCCTCAGGCTTTCGCCAAGATCAGTTCGTTGGGCGTCGAGCAACAGCGA
>JACKQG010003378.1_pt1 | contig 19674 bp, 11 predicted proteins | sample 8237621 | NCBI WGS metagenome assembly JACKQG01 (sample SAMN15677084, study PRJNA649215) | marine metagenome | biome: marine; feature: Black Sea; material: saline water; isolation source: suspended particulate matter (SPM) from the Black Sea western gyre | collected 2013-06-09/2013-06-10 | depth... | reverse complement strand
TCCGCTGCTCGGTGGAGCCGCATCGATTTATGCCGCCGGGACTCCGGAATACGCAGCACAATTCACCGAATGGGCGGGTTTCTGGGAGAAAGCCTGTTTAAAAGGCCAGGCGAAATATATCTCAATTGGTTTGGATAAAACTGATGGCTCGTCCGACTGTGCGAATTTACAGGACATATTGATGAATGAGTCGAAACAAACCTCTGCCGCTTTATGGCTTGTTTTAATCGGTCATGGAACTTTCGATGGAAGAACGGCGAAATTTAACCTCCGTGGCCCTGATATCTCGGCCGATAATCTGGCCGATTGGCTTAAGCCATTTCAAAGACCTGTTGCGGTTATAAATGCAGCTTCGTCAAGTGCTCCTTTCTTAAGTAGGTTGTCTGTACAGGAACGTGTAATAATCACGGCAACCAAGAGCGGCTTTGAACAAAACTATGCGAGGTTTGGTCAATACATTTCCGATTCAATCGCCGACCCAAAAGCAGACCTTGACAAAGACGGCCAGACTTCATTGCTTGAAGCGTTTCTGACCGCCTCTAATAGAGTTGAAGAATTCTATTCTGCCGCTGGCCGCCTCATCACCGAACACGCCTTACTCGATGACAATGGGGATGGGCTAGGCACGCGGGCCGACTGGTTTCGAGGCATCCGGCCTGTACAAAAGGCCAGAGACAACGCATCTCTCGACGGCTACCGCGCCCACCAATTTTACCTGGTTTACAGTGATGATGAGATGAAAATGGCTCCCACCCTGCGAACGCAACGGGATAATCTTGAACTTGAAGTTATGAAGCTTCGTGATTCGAGAGAGACTTATTCCGAAGATGAATATTTTTCAAAACTCGAAGCACTGCTCTCTAATATCGCTCAAATCTACGAACAGACTGACAAAGTTGACAACGCCCAGTAATAACGAAGGCATCTTTAAAAAAAGATAAAAGTGCATACCTCCAGATCAGTGATTAATCAGCCTATAGCTCACGAAGGCTATGTTTTTACTGTCGGGCGACCAGGATGGCACATTGATAGTGCCCTGTCCGCCGAAGAGTTTGGCGAGCACCTGAATCTCGCCTCCATCTGTCGGCATAATCCGCAGCATAACGTCCTTGTTCGCCGGGTGTCCTTCGACCTCTTTTTCAAACGATAGAAACACAATCCATCGGCCGTCAGGTGATGGATGCGGAAACCAGTCGTTATAATTATCGAATGTGATTTGTTGTTGATCACTGCCGTCGGATTTCATTCGCCAGATTTGCATCGTCCCGGTTCGTGTCGAATTGAAGTATATGTGCTTGCCGTCGGGTGAATAATCGGGCCCATCGTCCAGGCCAGGTGCTGTTGTCAATCGCCTTTCCTCGCCACCTTCTGTTGGTATAGTATATATGTCATACTCGCCGCTGCGTTCACCGACGAAAGCCAGGGTTCTTCCATCCGGCGACCAGCCGTGCCAGTAAGATGGTCCAAGCGAAGTTACACGGCGTGGCGTTCCGCCGCCAACCGGCAAAGTATAAATAAGCGATTTCCTTTCCCCCTGGGACTGATCGCTTATCACCAATTGCGTTTCATTGGGCGATAGGCCGTGGTCGTTATTGCAGCGTGTTGCGAATCCCGTATCAATCAACTGAGGTTCCCCGCCATCGACCGGCAGCTTGTAAATCTTGCCGCCGCGGTTGAAAAGAAAGTATTTGCCATCTCTGGACCAGTTGGGAGCCTCGATATGATCGCGGATGTGATAGACAACACGTCGGTCTTTTGAAGCGATTGCGACGGTTTCTAATGTGCTTTCCAGCATATTTCCTCCGACGGAATTCTGCTTCCCGGCCTTGATTTCGACGTTTGAGAAAGCTGCTTTTTCCAATACAGCGTTGTCGTGGGAGCAAACACCAAGTCCGATATAGAATGACTCACTAAATTTGATCTTGAAAGAGCCCCCGGCCGAATGAAGTGTTTCATTCTCACGGGCAATTGACATGAATACATAATCGGCCTCTTTCTCAATTCGGATTCTAAGCGGTGCGGTAACATTGGATTGAATCTCGCGTGTCGGGCCGCCGCGAGCTTGCCGGTATTGAAGCGACGTAAGGCCGTCGCCATGAATTACCGCGTCAGCGTAAGGGGAATCCGGTTCGAGGCTTTGGCGAATGAGCAGGCAGGCCTTGCGGTGCGGATTGCCGCCGGTGCCTATCCAGCGGATGTCCGCGGCAAGCGAGATGTCGCCTGATGCTCGCTTCCAGAGAAAGTGAAACGCATCGTTATTAAACCACATATTCTCACCCCCGCCGGCAATGAGATAACTCTTCTGTCCGGCATCGTATTTAACATGACCGGCCTTCCCGACGTCACCAATGTCACTATACCCCTCGAACGGGCCGAGCGATTGATTTTGTGAATAAACGCATCCAGCTTGTAGAGAGATAACAAGGCTCAAACATACGACAAAATATTTGGACAAATGATTCATAAAATATATACCTTTTACTTGCAAATTCATGAATATTATGAGTTATTTCGACAGGTTATTCGTTAGCTTACCTGAGCCGGGAGCAATTTCAACGCGGCCCGTCAAGAGATTGCTTACTATGAAGTTGTCTTTGCCTTTTATAACTTTCAGAGCTGTCACTTCCTTTGACTCCCTGCGTATATCACTAACTGTACAGCCTGAAACAATTGTATCCTGAACGTTATCCATAAGAATACCGCAGTTATCGCAGTTGAGAATTATGCAGCCGGAGATATTAAAATGCCGGCACTTTTCCAGAATAAGTCCACCTTTTTTTCGCCAGACATTGTTGATTTGCAGACCGGTGAGAATGATGCTGTCGCAATCGCGGAATACAAGACCTCTGTTGGCGCTGGCTCCATCCCCATAATGGTAGCGAGGATTGCGATCCAATATGTTGGAACCGATAACAACGCTTGAGCAGCCCTCTATTAGAAAGTCATGCGTATAGCCCTTCCAGATTGTATTGCCGACGATTGTGACGCCGCGAACCTTATAAAGATGTATATTGACCTGAACGTCACTGAGTATGTTGCCCGTAATAGTAATGTTGCCTCCGCGCAGCTCACCATTTGCATAAGGCCGGGACTGGCCTTCTCCGATAATGCGGATGTTTGCCGACTCAGGGGCACTATGAGTATGCTGAATTGTACAGCCGGTTACGGCAATCTCTCCGATGGAGCCTCCTGTAGCGTCGATAAGCACGTTTGCCGTCGCCGCAGCATTCTCACCCATATTACCTTCGATATCACAATTGCCAACTTGTAGATTTCTGACATCGCCGCCTCGCTGTACAATTCCTCCCCCTGCATTATAGCTTATATGCGAATTACCGACATTTATTTGATGCAGGTTCACATGATCGAGATATATTCCAATTCCACGGTTTTCATAAATATGGCAGTCTGAAATAATAACATTACGGTTACGCTCCGTAAGGTGGATTCCGTGCAGAACCTTGCGAATCTGTAGCTGAGAAAATGTCGCTTTCATTGTACCCCTCGCCTCTACGCCGCATGCCTGTGGTGCAGCACCGACAATCTCAAGTCCGCTCACCGACGGCATACGCTGATTCTTCCAGACATTTTCCTCCACTGTACCTGGGTCTGCTGTCCCCTTATGTGTGCCAATCAGCCTCAAAGCCGGTCCCGGACCGGTCATGATGAGTTTAGCTGTGCCCGAGCCGACAATCGACACAGGTCCGATTCTGTTCAAATCAACTACAATGGTTTTGGTAAGACGGTATGTCCCTCTTGGAACATACACATCACCCCGGCCTGAATCGACAGCACGCTGAAAAGCCTGTGTGTCGTCAGCTTCGCCGTCCCCAACGGCGCCGAAATCTCGCACAGTCAGATATATATTTGTAGTTTCGACCTGCTTGCTGATGTTTGCAGCTCCGGCAAATGAAATTAAAAACAATACCAATGTTCCACCTGCCAGAGCGAAAAAATTATTTCGTTTCATAAACCATCTCCTATTTTCAGGGAATTAAATTCTTGAATCCCTGGCGTAAATTAAAAAACGATATACAGGGATGTTAACAACAAGAATGATATCTCAAAAGTTAAATTCCTGCAATAGTCAGGATGTTTTCTATTATGGACACTTTATCGTTGTAAGGTTACAATAAACTATAATAAATTAAATTCGAGGAGTGCAGATATAATGAATAAATCAAATTATCTAATCCGATACTTTCTGCTTTTTTTAGTCATAATCAATGCACTGCCACTGCTGGCCAAAGCTGATAGCTCCTCAGAAAGCCGAACAGATTCTAAAAGCATCTTTCGAGCCGGGGCCGCGGTTAGTAATATTACGCCGCCACTGGATGAGCCTGTTGTAGGAGGCTGGAACTCACCACCGGCCACACATGTGCACGATGAATTATACGCAAAATGCCTCGTTCTTGACGATGGCAAAACAAAGCTTGTTTTTGTAGTCTGTGACAACCTGGGAATATCTCGTGAGGTTTACGACAAAGCAAAACGAATAATTAACGAAAAGACGTCAATTCCAATCGAAAACATGATGATGTCTGCAACTCATACACATTCATCGATTACTGCAAGGAGCACAAATCGCCTACGACAAGATAAGGAGTTGAGCAGCTACCAGCAGTTTCTTGTATCGCGTATTTCCGATGGTGTCCGACGCGCTGTGAACAACCTTAAACCGGCTCGAATTGGCTGGGGCTCTACACAGGAGCCCGCGCAGGTCTTCAATCGGCGTTGTTTTATGAAACCTGGCGTACCGGTCCCAAATCCTTTCGGCGGGGAAGATAAGGTCGTCATGAATCCCGGTCGTGGTAATCCGAATATTCTCAAAGCAGCAGGTCTCACTGACCCGCAAATTGCATTCTTGTCGATAAAGTCAGTGGACGGCCGAACGATTGCTCTTTTGGCAAACTACTCCCTTCATTATGTGGGTACCGGTCAGCAAGGAGTAATTTCTGCTGACTACTTTGGAGTATTCGCAGATAAAATCCGGCAACTACTTGGTGCTGATCGAAGTGATCCTCCATTTATTGGGATTTTGACCAATGGGACAAGTGGAGATATTAATAACATAGATTGGCTCAATAAACCAACTAAGGGATTTGCCCCTTATGAAAAGATGCAGCAGGTTGCCGATCTTGTGGCCACGGCTGTTTACGAGGCACATAAGAATCTAAAGTTTCAGGATTGGGTTAAATTGGATGCTATGAAAAATGAGTTGGCTCTTGCAGTTCGAAAACCCACTGACAAACAGATAGCCTACGCTCAAAGGATACTTGAGAAACCGGACGATGCCAAGCCATATCACAAACACGAAAAAGTGTATGCCAGGCGCACTCTCCAGATGCAGGATACACCTGCAGAGGTTTCTGTCGTATTACAAACATTTCGTATTGGTAATCTTGGTATTTGTGCCATTCCGTTTGAAGTATTTGTTGAAATCGGCCTGGAGATGAAAGCAAAGAGTCCCTTTGAGCAAACGTTCACTATATCTCATGCAAATGGCAGTTATGGTTATCTGCCGACAATCGCACAACACGAACTTGGCGGCTATGAGACATGGCTTGGAACGAATATGGTCGAAATCCAGGCATCAGCTAAGATCATTCATATGCTAATCGGTATGTTTAATCGCATCAGGTGATTTTTAGCCTGCTTTTTTGCCGACAATAAAGACTGACTTTATAGGAGGTAAAGTCAACCGTGTCCTTGTGGTATCATAACCGGCTTCCTTTTCATGGGAATGCTCAAGTTGTATAATTTCGCCTGTATGCGGATTCCAGGCCTCCGGTTCCATAAGCCCTCTAAGTTTTATCTTAGTATCAATTTGGTTTTCACTGATATTGGCAAACAAATAAATTTCCGTATCATTTATATTTTTATGAATATATCGCAACACCTTATCGTCTTCGCACTCTACATCATAAACATCAACGGCGGTATCCAGTGCCTTTCGCAAAGTTGATGCATTCAGGCTCTTAAGGGGGATTGCCATACCTCCGCTGCTGTTCTTCTTGATATGTAAATCATTTGAAGTGTTTTGATCTGTAATCGACCCGAACATTGCTTTTATAGTCCGAACCACATCTCCGTCATGCCCGAATTCCGCTGACTTGAATGGCAACTGTCCGGTAGCAATTACTTTACCCCCGTTATCGTAAAATTCTTTTATCTTCTTCAGATTTTTCCATTGTATGGTTTTATGCCCGGGAAGGACAAAAACCTTAAATCGTTCGGCATTAATCTTGTTTTGAAGAACAAGCTCATTTCCTTCTACTATGCAATTGTCATCTAAAACTTCAGGGTGTATAAAAGTATAGTCTCGGCCAGCTCCTGCAATCAGCAGTTCGCCAGCTTCCACGTAATCAGCCTCCGGTACTTTTACGCCGCCTTGATAAAATCCAAGCGGCCCATCCAGGTGATGACTGCCCTGAAGAGTAGCGATAGGATAGAGTACTGCGATATCGGATACATGACGCCCATCATTCTGCAGCATCACGTTGAGTCTGGCAATGTAAGTATTGAATTCCGGCAGTCTCTCGGAATAAATCGGACTGCGGTACGACAGCTCCGGCTTAAATACGACGTTCTTATCGTCATACCAAACCGCATGAGGAATTAGTATGTTGATGCCCTTGGTATATTGCTCCATGGCAACAGCATAAATATCGGCCCAGCTCAAATTGCCCATGGCTCCGTAAGTTTCGCTCATTACAAGTGTCATGTCCCAGTTATACGCCGAGGAGCTGATGACCTTGTATATCCTCTCTGCGGGGCGGTTTCCTCCGATTTTATCTACGCCGGGAATCGCCTGATATTTGAAGCACTTCATCAGGTCACCTGAAACGCTGACGGGATTGATGACTTCCTCCTGGTCCTGATGCCCCGTTGTTTCAATCTCGTGTTTATCGCACCAGTCCTGTATCCTCTTTGGAAAACCTAAAGCATACAGTTCTGTTCGAAATCCGAACAGGTAATTTCTTGCGGCCTGGGTTTCGGGCCCGATGTCGTACCATAAGGCCGGATAATAGGCTCTGGGATTAAAACCGTACTTTGCTTCGAATTTCTCATTGAATTTGTCGGTCCAGGTCCGTCCCTCTCCGCGGTATAAGGTAGGTTCATCGTAAAAGGTCGAATCGATTGTCGTCCCGAAATATTCCTTGAATCGGTCATAGTAAGCCTGATGGGTCATTTCAATGAACTTGTCCACTGCCTCGGGGTCGAGATAATCACAACTGGGATAACCGTCTTTGACACATACGAAAAGCATGATTTTCCATGTTCCTGATGGAACATTCCACTGAAGCACACCTTCATTTATCTTCTCGGTTATATCCGCCCTTTCTTTGGTTTTCGTATTCATACCAACAATACTCATAACGTCACCCGCTGGGACGGTCTTTTCATATACCGTGGGGCCGGGAACAATTTCCTCGTGTTTATCAAGCCGCTTTATGGTTAATTCTGGATACTTTTCATTGAACAGGCTGATATCACGAGAGTTCCTCGCACCTGCCGAGCCGCTGGGAAAACCATATTCATCATAGAGTGACATAGTCATATCCAGTTCGCGGGCTTTTTCCAAAGCAGCGCCATAAACAGCAAAATATTCTTCTGTGAGGTAGTCCGGAGAAAAAGCTTTGCCGAAGGGAAGTATCCCGAATCCGCCGTATTTACTGAGATTTCTCGATTTCTTCATCTGTTCATGAATATCAACAACAGCTACTTCGGTATTGTTCCAGAACCACAAAGGTCTGGGCAGGAATTTTACAGGGGGGTCGGCAAAATCACTTTGCATATCCGAATATGAAGCGACACAAAACAACTGAAGGATAAAAAAGAAAATACCAATAAAACTGTAAGTCTTCCTCGACAGTTTAGATAATGTGATTTCAATCATCTCTTTGCCCGGCTAACACAGTCGGCACTCATTCTTAAAACGCAGATACCTATATATGTCATACGATTTGTAAGTTTACATTATTGGTATATTCAAAGCCTGCGCGATGCCTTTAATGTAACCAATCGCAAGGACTTTTCCCTGCATTGCATAACCGGGACTTTCATTGCTCTCAGCAGCCAACGTAGGTGCGTGGTCCGGACGTATCGGGCCGTCAAAACCGACTTCGTGATAGAGTTTGAGCATTTGGGCCATATCAGTTGGTCCGTTATCGTGAAACGTCTCATGAAAACGCTCGCCTGTACCCTTAACATCGCGCAGGTGGACGAAAAATATCTTACCTTGTCCGCCAAACTCTCTCACCAAAACCCGAATATCTCCACCCATTAGCTTGAAATTGGCCTGGCAGAAGGTAATGCCGTTGACCGGACTTGGCACTATTTGAAGGACTCGGCGGAAGGCGTTGCCGCTGGTCAGGATGCGCCCGATACCGCGAAGCGGCGAAATGGGAGGGTCATCCGGATGCAGTGCCATTTTCACGCCTGCCTTCTCCGCAACGGGAATAATCCGTTTTAGAAAGTAAGTAATGTTGTCCCAGATTTTTTCCTCACTTATTTTACCCCACCGAGTTAGCCCTTGCTTTTTTGCTATTTCATTATCGAACTCACTTGAAAGGGCGCCGCCTCGTTCGGCAATATCAGTCTTGGTTCGATACCACCCGATGCCCGCCATAAAATTGTAGCAGCACATCGGTATCCCCACTTTCCCAAGGGCCTCAATCGCGGCACAGTAGTTTTCAATTTCCTCATCCCGACCGGGCACCCCTAACTTGATTTTTTCTGCTGCAACCGGATGGCTCTCAACACCGGATATTGTTATTCCAGATTCCTCATAAGCAGCCTTTAATTTCCCAAGCGCATCAACGTACTGGTCCCGCGGGATCCTTCTTAACGCTCGATTAACAGATACGATTGCGTGATTAACACCTATCTGACGCGCCAGTATGCATCTTTCTTTGTCTCGAATATCAAGCATTAAAGCAAGCTTCATTGCCTGTCCTTTTTTTCCGGAAACGGCGGGGGAGTTGATGCCTTGTGCTCTCTGAGAAATAGATGACAAGACAGCCGGACCACCAAGAACGCCTGCTAAAACAGCTTTGCCAAAAGTACGTCGGTCGGATTTTATTGATTTTTCTTCAGACTCTTTTTTTTTCCTGTTTACTTCCATGGTTATAATCCTTTTCTTAGCTCCACAACCTGTCGTTAGAGCCTCTTCTGTTCCATTCGTCGGTGGGCCCGAAAAGCTCTTGATCCCGACCGAGGTGTTCTTTCACTACGTCCATATTCAGTTCTATACCCAGACCCGGCCCTTCCGGTACGCGCGCAAATCCATCCACGTGCAGCGGTTTCTCAACACCTGTCACCATATCCTCCCACCAGTCAACCTCAACCGAATGGTGCTCCAGGGCTACGAAGTTCTCCGTGGCCGCTGCGCAGTGAACGTTGGCCATGAAGGATACCGGTGTGCCTGCGAAGTGCATGGCCATAGCGATACCGTGTTGTTCTGCATAATCGCCAATTTTCTTGGTCTCCATAATACCGCCGGCAGTAGCTAAGTCTGGATGAACCATATCGACAGCACGCCCGTCGATAAGCGGCTTGAAGCTGTCAAGCAGATAAATGTCCTCTCCGGTCAGCAGTGGTACATCAATGGCATTCTTAATCTCTTTCAGCATCTCCGTATATTCCCACGGGACCATATCCTCCAGCCAGGCTAATTGGTAGGGCTGCAGAGCTTTGCCCAGTTTGATACAGCTATTCACACTTATATGGCCGAAGTGGTCCGAAGCGATTGGCACTTCCCAGCCAACAGCTTCACGAGCCTCGGCAAAACGCTCAGCCATCAGAGCAGCGCCTTTATCAGACAATTGAATTCTTGTAAAAGGATGTTTGCCGTACCAGTTTGTGTCTTTTGTAGGATAGCTAAGAGTTCCCGGTACTTTTCGGATGCTCCGGATGCCGCAATCCATTTTCAAAAAAGTAAATCCCTGATCGAGCCTTGTCTTAAGGCCGCTCACTCTGCCGTCGGGAGTGTCGGCATACAGACGGACACGGTCTCGGTATCGACCTCCGAGCATCTGATAGACAGGGACACCATATGCCTTGCCTGCAAGGTCCCACAAAGCCATTTCTACACCAGAGACACCGCCTCCCTGGCGACCGTGATGTCCGAATTGTTTGATTCGTTTGAATATGCGTTCCACGTTACATGGATTCTGGCCCAAAATTCTGCTCTTGAGAATCAGGGCATAACGTTCGTCGGCGCCGTCACGGACTTCACCGTAACCGCAGATGTCCTGATTGGTGTCGATACGAATCAGGGGGCAGCTGAAAGGTGCTCTTGTAACCACCGCTATACGCATATCTGTAATTTTCAGTTGAGATGGGCTGGAACTCCGCTTTACATTCTGTGTGGCATAGGCCACCTGTTCTTCGATAGGAGCCCCAAATATATTTGCGAGGCTCAAGCCCGCAAAACCCGCACCAGTTGCTTTAAACAAAGAACGCCTTGAAAGCTCTCTCTGTCTGCCGGCTTTCTCTTTTTTCATAATTAATCTCCGATCGTACGCTATTTATGGCACGTTGAGGTATACACAAATGACAATCGTACAACTACCAGTTTCGTTTTTCCGGATTCAATATCCCTTCAATTACATCTTTTGGAACAGGCAGTTCGTCAATGTTCTCTTTAAGCCAACCGCGAAAGTCTTTTTGGATTTCCGGCGACCACCTGCCGTCGATTTGTCCCGGAGTGTACTTACCTTCCCGCAGTCTCAGGTGTCCGAACATATCCCGCAGCATTATACCTTCTGATTCGGTTACAACCTTCTCAGCTAAATGTGCAGGGATAAATACGATGCCTTCGCGTTTGGCCAAAACTACGTCACCGGGACAAGCCAAAGCTTTGCCAACCTTTATCGGAACATTGATTGCCGTCAACATTACCTCGCGAAGAAAGCTTGGATCCGCGCCCTTGTGCCATGCGTTGAATCCTTCTATAGCCTCTATGCCTTCTAAATCTCGGATACCTCCGTCGAAGATGACACCATTTCCGGAATTGGCATAGATGGCGTTAGCAAGATTGTCACCTATCAAAGTCCCGTCGAGGACCTTGCCGAAGCAGTCTGCAACATACACATCGCCTTTTTTAAGCATGTCAATCGGCCAGGAATTGGAATTGCCGATCCGTCCCTCCGCTTTCCCCTGACGCATGATGTCCCGGTTATACTCCGGGTGAGAGGGCATATATTGGGCGGTAAGTACTCGACCGACAATTGCCTTATCCGGATATATGATTTGCCAGCCGGCGGCATTTTCATAACAGTTGGGATAACCGGCTCTTGTAACAATGCTCCAGGCCATTGTAATCGAGACGTTCTTCATTCTTTCCAGAATGCTGTCAGAGACATATGCACGCCCGTCATCCATTCGCTGACCTCTCCAGAGCGGCGTACAGCTCAACGCACGTTGTCGGCTGGAGATTACGGGCGGTTCTACGCCCTGGTCTTCCGCCTTTATGCGAATGTTACGCCAGCGTACCTGATAGGTTGGGGCATCTGCTCTTACCTGGTGGACTTGAAGACCGATGACACCGCGGCTTGTCATTCCATCCCTCAAATCGACACAGGGGATGTCATTAATCCACGTCCTGATTCTGTCTCCCTTGCACTCAATGCGGAACTTGTTCCATTTGTCGTCTTTGAGCGCCTTACTGGCGGCAGGGTCGGAATTTGTGCTCGCGAGCATAAAAGCACGGCGGGCCTCATCATAAATGCTACCCGAGGCTCCTCCGCTTTCCGATGCAATTTCCACCTGGTAACCATAGACACGGTCCGCCGGTATTTTCCGGCTGCTGGGTTTTCCATCACGCCCTGTGAAAACGAACACCTTCTCTTCTTTGGCAATCTTGCTGCGTATCTGCACACCGGAATTAAGCCTGGGGTCCAGCAGCACCTCAAACTCTAATATAAAATCACCATATTCCCGGTCCGTGCAGAGAAATGAGTTGGGACTGCCTTTGACGGTGGAACCGACAATTGCGTCGTCCTCGATTTCATATTTGGCAAAACCGCTATGGACAGACCACCCGTTTAAGCTCTTGCCGTCGAACAGAGATACCCATTCGTCTTTCTTCTGCTCCCTTGCGGCCGAAAAGCCGGCAAAGACAACTAACAGGAAAATGATGCTGTAAATTTTTCTGTGGTTCATAATATGCTCCTTTCGTTAATGAATGTAATAACGTGTGAATATACGACCTAAAAAGGACTAAAAAAAAACTGCCGAAAATCGCAATCAAACTGAAAGTACCGGATAAATCACCCTTTATAGAAACATCGAAAATATCGTTTTGAATGGGCCCGGCTTCAGTTCGCTCCTGCGACCAATGGATTATGAGTCCGAGCCACTACGATATTATATCCACCTCACTGCTATTTTTCAATTGTTTTTGCGGTTTTCTTTTCACCTGAAAAGCAAGATTTACAAAGATTTTTCCTACTCCTGAAAGAGGTTATTTTTCGAAGAATTCTGGTATTTTGCAGCTCAGAAAAATAGAATTATTTAAGCTGTGCTTTGTGGGAGGTAGTGATACAGCGAATGATCCCTATCAAACAGTTACGGCAGATAATATAATCTTGCTCGGCGGAAGTCCATCTGATTATAATAATATCTTCATACTGACTGTTGATATTGATTTGTCAGATTTCTCTTTTTGGTAAATATTTCATTGAGTTTATAAATCAAAAAGTGAATGATGCCAACTCCTGAAAGTTAGTGGATTGGAAATCATTGTCATGGAGAAGAGGTTATCTCTTTAAGAGTACTAAAATTAAGGAAAATAATGATGAATAGAAGAGAAGTGCTTTTTTCGATTGGAGGTTGCATAGCCGCATCGATGCTGAGAGCCCCGGCACTGGCAACAGAACTTGGAGCACCTAAGAGGACAAAACTTGGCATCGATGACTTTTCCTACAACATTCGCAGCCGCGCAGAACAAGCCGGATACACACCCAGGGTGACCCATGATCCTCTAACCTTTCTAAAGCACTGCCATTCAGTCGGGGCTGGCGGTCTCCAGTGTGTCATCGGAAGGCGAGACGAAGCGTATGTAAAAGAGCTGCGCGCTTACGTAGAAGACAATGATTTATTCATAGAAGATTCGGTATGGCTGGGTGGCAAGGTGGACCTGGAGCGGTTCGAGGCGGGAGTCCGCAGCGTCAAGACAGCAGGTGCCAGAGCAATCCGCGGTTTCTGCGGCGGTCGCCGTTACGAACAATTCGACAAACGTGAACAGTTTGACGAATTCGCTGAGCGCTCCTGGAAAGCAATTGAGTCTGTTGTGCCCATCGTCGAAAAATGCCGAATTCCCCTGGCGATTGAGAACCACAAAGACTGGCTTATTCCCCACATGCTGGAGATGCTCAACCGCATAGGCAGCGAGTATGTGGGTGTCTGCATTGATACCGGCAACAGTTTCTCTCTTCTGGAAGACCCGATGGATACAGTTCAAGCCTATACCCCATGGGCGCACTCGGTCCATCTGAAGGACATGGCAGTCTGCGAATACGAGGACGGGTTCTTGTTGGCTGATGTGGTTTTGGGCGAAGGTACGCTCGACTTGCCAAAGATAGTTGAGATTATACGAAAGGCCAGGCCCGGGATGAAGTTCAGCGTGGAAATGTCCACGCGCAACCCTCTCAAGGTGCCCTGTCTTGGCGAGAAATACTGGACCACCTTAGGAGATGTTTCCGGTGTGAATCTGGCGCGTGCCATGCGATACGTGCGGACTTACGCAAGCGATAAAGAGACCTTGCCGAATATCGACAATATGTCGGTTGACGAGCAGGTGAAGCTCGAAGAGCGAAACGTAAAGAAATGCCTGCGATATGCAGCAGAACACCTGAATCTATAACGGTACAGACCTGTTATACTTACGGCAAAAGGTTTCTTGCTATCGATTTGGAGTCACACAGTTTCAGGTACTACAAACGGCGGACGGTAATTCCGGCTCAAAAACATGTTCGCAGAATAACTGTTCTCACCTACGAATTTCTCACTCTCGATGTCGAAGTTTAGCATCGGGCCGACGGCTAAGGGATTCTTGGCCAGATCGATTTCATTCGCCTGCAGATGCTGCGAGAGACGGTCAAAAGACTCCGCCAGCAGGTCATTGCCTTCGACTGTCTTCTTGACTTGCTCGACAGGTTCTCTATGTGCAAGTCGATAGGAAATATCGGCTGAATGAATCATACTGGCCGTGATATGCCCCTCGAGCACGTCTGCCTTCAGGTCACTGACTCGGCGGCTGCGCATAGCATTGAGGAAATTCGTCATGTGTCCCCATCCGCCGTCGCCGGCGAACTGCTTGATCTTCTTGCCGTCATTGTCGTAGGTCCAGCCTCCGCCGCGACCGCCAGAAAAGTAGCCATGCTCGCACTGAATTATCATACCGAAGTTGATACCCCGATAGCGATCCATCCCTCGCGAGGTAATCCCCTGATAAGTGTCAACTATTTCACTTTTTGAACGCGGCAGGGCACGAATTTCATAGATTATGGGAAAGGCATCGTAGTCAAACAACGATACCATTGTATTGGGTGTTTGACCGTCATCATCGTAGCCGAACCGCCCACCGAGGCTAATCACGCGCGGCGACATATCAGTCACGCCGGTAGTCCAGCGACAGTCGTCCAGTACATGGCCGCCAAGATTGCCCATCTCGCCGGTACCGGTAGGCCAGCACCAGTGCCAGTCATAATGAAGGTTCGTGCGCATCAGCGGTGTCAACGGGGCTGGCCCCTGGAAAAGATTGTAGTCACATGTCGACGGGATTGGCTGGGGACCACTGACCTTGCCAATGCTCAAGCGGGCATTGTAGGTGATGGCGTGCACACGTCTAACTTTACCCAGGCCGCCCTGTTTGATATGCTCCGCTAAAGGTAGTAATCCTACGTCCGAGCGATCCTGTGAGCCGACTCCCACGATGCGTTTGTACTTGCGAGCTGCCTCTACCATTTTCCGGCCTTCCCAAATGTTATGTGAAACCGGCTTTTCGACATAAACGTCCTTGCCTGCCTGGCATGCCCATACCGTCATCAGGGCATGCAAATGATCAGGTACTGAGAGAACAATCGCGTCGATGTTCTTGTTCTCCAGCAATTTCCGGTAGTCAATGTAGGTATCGACCTTAATATTGCGCTTTTTGAACTTCGCAACTTCTATGTCCAGGAATTGCGTATCAGCATCGCATATGGCGACTATGCGCACACCTGAGAGCTTGCGAAAGTCCTGGATGTGTTCCTTACCCTTCTTTCGAACACCCACGACTGCTATGCGAATATCGTCGTTGGCCCCCCTGACCTGGGACCACACATTTGAAGCCAGCGTGACACCGCCAACAGCAGCCAACGAAGTTTTCAGAAAAGTACGACGGGTACACGTATTCATAGTCATATGCCTCCTTTATCTCAGAATACCTATTTATACGGTTAACAATTAGAATTTTCTCCGTACGAAACCAATAATTTTACGAAATTCACCTTGAGCTTTCAAGAGATATCACCTTCAAAGCCGTCACATGATGGTACAATATTAAGAAGAGTAGCCATCTTTTTTATCCCTTAAAGAATTGTATCATCGATACATTTATTTTCCTCCCTATACCTAATCTGACGTAAAAAAACAGTGAAATCCGGGGCTAATTTCAGTCAAAAACGCTCACAGTTAAAAACAAAATTCTGAATTTTCAAAATTTTTTATCTCCTTTTACCACATAGAGTTACAAGAATCCAGCATTGAAAATCGAGACTTTTTTCGGCTCAAAACTGTCCATTGCTCTAATTATAGAGGCAGGCTTTTTTTCCCTCAAATACAATATGAAATATGAAATCTGACATATGAGATACCCAATACACAATACGCTAAACGCTCTACGCTGGAGTTTACCCCCGATGTTAGCTCACTTGTTTTTCTGTCGGGGGCTGTACGCTATAAACTCTACGAATTCTTACGTACGAATTTATAAGCTTTTTATGCAAAACAAACCCAATTTAAGAAATGATAAAATGAGCGCAAACTTATTTACCACAAAGGAATATGAAAAATATGCCGATTTTAGACATGGAAAAACAAAGCCAATTCAAACCCAATTAAAGCCAAAACAAACCCAATTCAAACCCAATTAAAGCCAAAACAAACCCAATTCAAAGCCAATTTGATGAAAGGCAAAAATTGATGAAAAATCAGTATTTACGGAGAGTTATGATGATAAAACCGTATTGTGGCTTTGGAAAAACAAAGCCAAAACAATGCCAATTTCATCTACTCCGGTGTGAATTGTTTTTTCACTTGACTTATGAATGCAGTTTGTTAAATTGGATAAAAAGTCGGGAGTTGTTTAAAAAGTTTAAAACTACCCATATCAATATAAAAAACAAGTTGTTTTATAAGTGTTTCAATACGAGAGGAGATATAATCATGTCGATTAACCGTCGCACATTTCTCAAAGGCTCACTAATATCTGGCCTTGCTTTTTCAGCCCCAACCATACTCAGAGCCCAGACCGGCAGAAAATATCGCACCGCCCTTATCGGCAGCGGCTGGTGGGGCATGAATATCGCCCGTACCGCAATGCAGTCCGGCCAGTGTAAAATGGTCGCTATGTGCGATGCTGACCTCAATCAGTTGGAACCGGCAGCAGCTGAAATTGAAAAGCTAACCGGCGACAAGCCCCGCAAGTATCAAGACTTCAGAGAGCTTCTGGCCGGAGAGAAAATTGATATTGCCATCGTTGCCACACCCGACCATTGGCATCCGTTGATTACCATTGCGGCCGTTAAGGCAGATGCCAATGTTTACGTAGAAAAGCCTATAGGCCATACTATAAAAGAAGGACGGGCAATGGTAAATGCTGCCCGTGCCGCCGGCAAAGTCGTTCAGGTCGGCACACATCGGCGAATCTCACCACACAATGTATCTGGATTGGAATTCCTCAAATCTGGCAAGGCCGGAAAAATAGGTATGGTCAGGGCATTTGTTCATTCTGGAGGTGGACCGGAAGAGCCAAGAGCTAATGCAACGGTTCCCGTCGGTCTGGACTGGGATATGTGGTGCGGGCCCGGGCCGCTGAGACCATTTAACACGAAAATACACCCCAAGGGTTTCCGTCAGTTCCTCGATTACGGTAATGGCACATTGGGCGACTGGGGCGTGCACTGGATGGACCAAATTCTATGGTGGACCGAGGAAAAATATCCCAAACAGGTCTTCTCAACAGGCGGCCGTCCCGTCAAAGGTCCACCGGTAAACGATGAACGAGGTCAAACAACCGACTCCCCCGACCATCAGGTCGCAAGCTTTGAATTCGAGAACTTCACCGCCGTCTGGGAGCATCGACAATTCGCCGGTAATAACGCTGAAAAAGGGGAAGCTGTAGGCTGTTACTTCTACGGCACAAAAGGCACTTTTCACATGGCCTGGCGTGACGGCTGGACCTTCTACCCGTCCGGTAGAGGACAAAAGGTCATCAATGAAAAGCCCACACTGCACGACCCCGACAAGCAGAACATCCCCGAACTGTGGGCTGATTTTCTCAAGGCTATTCAAACCGGCTCAACCCCAGTTTGCGATATCGAGGAAATCCATCGTTCCACGAACATGAGCCTGCTGGGTATGCTCTCTCTAAAGCTCGGCCGAAGCGTAGAATGGGACGGCGAAAAGGAAATAATCGTCGGCGACTATGAGGCAAACAAACTGCTCAGCCGCGAATATCGAAAGCCCTGGGTATATCCCGAAATATAATTGCAAAAATGCCGATATAGCAATCTTGGAATAAACTTTTATTGTGGTATGGCGTATCAATTGATATAATACTTGGCATGGTTATGAGCGATTCAGCGGGACCTGATGTAAGACATATTTGAAAAGTGAATACGGGGGCGAACGGCTTCGACCGGATGATGGACGGACAAGTTGCATGCCCAGGACGCCGGTTGGCCTGGCTAATCATTCCGGCACCTAAATTTTTAAGCGACAACACACAGTTGCGCATGGCTGCCTAAATTGGCTGCCCGTCCTGCCTGATTTTGCCTGTGGGTTGGGTAAGGACGTCACTAAGCAGGCTGGCTGAGCCGGTTGTTCGGGCCGGCAAAGCGAGAACTAACCGAAATAGCTGAGCTAAGAGCCTGTCGTTTTGGCGCTTGGTAAGGTGAAGAATACAATTAAGCGACTAAGCATGTAGAAGCTTGCCTTGAAACATCTCGGGACGGGGGTTCAAATCCCCCCGCCTCCATTGCACTCTGTGAATCCTAACTCGTTGTTATGAAATGAGTTAGTCTTTGGAGTGCTGCCCCTCTTTCTCTTCAAGTGCACGTATAGTGCACACTTTTCACTCGGAAGTACCTGTACTAGTCAAGCGATAGTGGGACCACCGTGACATCTGGCCTATCCTATTGACTTACAAGCATTTACGCACCCAAGGTCGTCGTTAGCATTTTCAGCCTATTTTATGCTATAATGCTCCATCTGCAACTGGTTTTCACATGTTTTGGAGGAGCTGAAATAGATTTCATGGACAAGAAACACGATGCTATCGCATTTGCTGCTTCATTGATTTTCAAAGCAGCCATCATTGCCGCTAAATACTCAGGCAGAGTTCGTAAACGAAGCCTTAAACGCCTCGCCATCATGGACATTGACGAGAAAGACAAGGAAAACATCCTTCTGAAAGACAAGGTCTACCAACTCGAAACTCAAGTCTCCATCCTTCAGAAACGTATCAAAAAGCACCTGAAGAAACCCAGATACACACTACGAGAAAGGTTGTTCATACTCTGGCATATCGAGACTTTTGGGATAGCCAGACGAAAAGTGACCGAGCATCTGGGCGTCTCCCGATCCACTCTTTTCTACCGGTCCGACTGACGGTTGACAAACGCTCAAGGACCGAAAAAAATGGGGTCGACAACATTTAGGTTGACTTATTTGGGGTGAAGGCAAAAGATAGATAGAAGTTCCTTGTCGGGTCTCAGACGCTTTGTAGCTCAAAAGGATGGTCTCTTCGCGTTGTCAACAACACAACGAATGTCTGATTCAAAGTAGGAGTATTACAATGACAAATTGTCTAGTACCTGTTGGGTTTGGTCGCTGGGATGCAGTCTTTTGCCAAATTATTCTTAACGGTTTCAAGGACAGAAGATGGATTGCTGGATTTATTATGGCAATGCTTTTGCTGACCTGTCCAACTTTTTCGCAGGAACAAGCTCCTGATTTTGTGTGGATCGAGGGCGAATCTGCGAAGACTAGCCACAAGGTCAATATTGCGGGTTGGGGACGACCCCAGTTCCTGTCAGAAGGAAAGTGGTTGCACCTGAGTGTGGACCAAGGCAATGTCGAGAAGGAGGTGCCCGAGGAAGGCATTCTTTTGCAATATGATTTTACCGTGTTGAAGGTGGGGCGCTATGAGGTGTGGAATCGTATCGGTTTTGAATTTGCGAGGTCTCCCTTTGAATGGCGCATTGACGATCAAATGTGGCGGTCGGTGTCTCCCGACGGTTTTACTACTGATCTCATGGCCCCTGCTTTTTTGTGGGGGGTGGCGCGGGTTGTGCTGGGGGAGGGAGAGGTATCTTGGGGGGTCCATGGCCCGGGTATTTGCCTTCCTTACGCCAAGGAGTGTTCTTGGGATGGGCCGGACCTTATTTATGGCTCCGCATCGCT
>JACKQG010003377.1_pt1 | contig 19677 bp, 15 predicted proteins | sample 8237621 | NCBI WGS metagenome assembly JACKQG01 (sample SAMN15677084, study PRJNA649215) | marine metagenome | biome: marine; feature: Black Sea; material: saline water; isolation source: suspended particulate matter (SPM) from the Black Sea western gyre | collected 2013-06-09/2013-06-10 | depth... | reverse complement strand
TTAACATGCCGGCCTGTCAAGCCGGAGATCGCGGGTTCGAATCCCGTCGCTCCCGTAGACATCATCATCTTGCCACCCGGAACTGTTTGGCGACTACCTGATCGTACAGGTGGTGAGGGCAAGCAATGGTCAAGCAAGATGAGGCCAGAGAGCGTATCTCTGGCCTCGCTGCATTCTGGCAAGCCTCGCTTGCGTTCTTGCAGCACCACCAGGCGGCAGACAAGTGGAGTGCATTTCAGTCTCTTGGAAAATGTGGCGTCATAGCTCCTGAGCAACCCACGCTCACACAAGGAGAGAGAAAGTGATAATGAACTCGGGAGCGAATGAAGTCTGAATTGGTGGGCGAGCGCGGCAGTTCACCATAAGGGGCGCGAGGGAGTACTCCTTCGCTCCCCTTATGTTTTCTGCGCCACCGGCCTGTCCACTCCGGTTTTGATCTACACAGGGGAAAGTCGCACACGCCCACAACAGTGTTTATATTTGCGGCCGCTGCCGCAGGGACACGGGTCATTGCGTCCTACGCGACGATCTGGTTGGATGACCTGCCAGGCCAGGGCGCGCATGGCCGGTGCACTGTGAGCGAAGAAACGCCGATAGGCAGCACAGAAATGGTTGGGGCTTGCGATGTTGCCATTGGCGAGGAGACGGTATTTTGGACAGCCTCCATGACACAGGTGCAGGTACTCGCAGCGGCGACACTCTGCGGCCAATTCCTGTTTACGCCGCCGAAAGGCGTTGAATCGCTTGCCCTGGAGCAATGCGATCAGCGGGGTCTCCAAAAGGTTGCCCAACCGCCACACTGGCTCGACGAAGAAATCGCAGGCGTAGACGTCGCCGTTGTGTTCAACCACCACGTAATCACCACACCGCTCACGGTGGATGCATGAGGGATGCCGGCCGCTGACATAGGCGATGAGCAATTCGTCGAAGAAACGGATGTAAGCCGTGGGCTGACCGTCCTTGAGCCAGAGGTCAAAGGTACGGCACAGGAATTCTCCGTATTCGTCAGCCGAGATGCTGAAGGAGGCCAGGTTATGAGTGACCGGATCGCGCTCCACGCAGGGGATGAATTGCAGGTGGCGGAGGTCCTGTGCCAAAAAGAAGTGAAAGAGGTCTGCCGGATCGCATATGTTCTGTTTGGTGAGCGCCACCAGGATGTTGAAGGCCACGTTGTGCTGGTGCAGAACGCTCACGCCGCGCATGACACGTTGGAACGAGCCCTGCCCGGAGCGATCAACACGATGAGCGTCATGCATCTCGCCTGGGCCATCAAGGCTGACCCCGACCAGGAACCTGTACCGCCGCAGAAAACGTCCCCATTCATCGTTCAGCAACGTGGCATTGGTCTGCAAACCGTTGGTTACCGTCTGGCCGCGCCCATATCGTTGTTGCAGCGAGACGACTCTTTCGAAGAACTGCAGCCCCATCAGCGTTGGCTCGCCGCCCTGCCAACTGAAGCTAGCATGCTGGACGCTCAGGGCCATGACCTGTCTGATCAGCGAGTCTAGCACTTCATCAGGCATTCGATGCCGTCGGATCTCGGGATACAGCGCCCCTTTGTCCTTGTAGAAGCAATAGCTGCAGTTCAGATTGCAGTCAGCGCCGGCCGGCTTCACCAGCACACTGGCGAGGGGAGCCTCAGATGTATTCATGCTGCCCACTCAGCTTCTTTTCCCTGTCCATATGCGCGAGAAGGGGTCTACCTTGGTGTCACGCTCACCATGTCTGTCTCGGGGACGCGCCTCTCGAGGGGCCAAGTGGCCACGGCAGATTGCCAGGAGCGCCTCCATCGCCCAGCGAGTGCTTCAGCGGCAGCAGTTCATGGCAGAGCCCCTCGGCAATGAAGGCCGTGTCTGACTTGTGCACGACGAAGTTGCAACCCCACTCGATCCACCGTCGTTCCCGTTCGAGGCTGCCTGCGATGTGATGCACTCCAACGCCGACGCTTTTCTCCTGACACAGTCGTATCACCCGGCGCAGAGCCCACTCAAATGTCGGATGGTCGAAATCCTCTGGCATCCCATGGGAGACGGAGAAGTCATGGGGACCGATCAGCACGCCGTCTACACCCTCAATGGTCAGGAGGTCGGGCAGATTCGCCACCCCGGCGGGGCTTTCAATCATGATGATCAGCACCGAATCTTCGTTAAGGGTCTGCAAGTAGGTGGCTGTTTCGGGGCTCGGAAATTCCCCCTCGCCCAGCGCGGCGTGCAAAGCGGCACCCTTAAGAGGTCTGTATTTCACTGCCCCGACCAGCCGTCTCACCTGATCTGTGCTTTCGACATAGGGCACAATGACGCCGTGAGCGCCCAAGTCCAGGGCCATGGCGGCATAGGTGGACGAGGGCTCCGGGATGCGTAGGAGGGGGGCGATGCCATGGGCTGCGTACGCCTGGGCTGCCCAGGCGCACGTCTCGCGTCCGAGGGGTGTATGCTCGTTGTCCAGGAACACGAAGTCCAGCCCCAGGCGAGCGAAGAGGGCCGGCCAACGGGGTTGGCCGTAGCCCTCTAGACAGATGCCATATACCCGCTGGCCCGAGGCCAGCGCCTGCCGAAGCTCACTTCCTCGCATGTCAGCCTCACTATGCAACATGGTGATGATATATCATCGAATCGGATCTTGACAAGAGCGTTGAGAGGTGGTATAATAGAATTAGGATATCAGATATCTGCTATCCTATATCCGACAACATTATACCATACCCCCCAACTGACGTCAAAGGTTGAATGATGGGACAATCCTTCTCCAGGCCCACGTTGACAGAGGCTGTGCGCCAGTACCTGATGGAATTTATCATCAATAACAACCTCGACCCGGGCGATCCCCTCCCGCCGGAAACGCAGCTAGTACACGAACTGGGCGTCGGACGCAGTTCCGTGAGAGAAGCAGTGAAAGCCCTCCAGGCCCTTGGCTTTGTCGAGGTTCGTCACGGCGATGGCCTCTATGTCCGCGAGTTCAACTTTGACCCCGTCGTGGAGGCGCTCACTTACGGGCTGCGTTGGGATCCTGCCATCCTGTCAGAGTTGGTGCAGATCCGCGTGTGGTTGGAAACGGCAGTGATTGGCGACGCGGTCAGGCAGATGAGCCCAGAGCGCCTGCAGCAACTTGACACCATCATGGAAACCTGGACCAGGAAGGTAGAGGCTGGGCAGCCCTATTCCGAAGATGATCGTCAATTCCACCACACCTTGTACAAGGCCCTGAGCAATGCCACGTTGATCAAGCTGCTGGACGTCTTCTGGGTTGCCTTCGAGAACGTGGGCATTGAGGACATCAAGAAAGACCTGGATCCCGTGGAAACGCTGTGCGAGCACCAGGCTATCCTGGAGGCGGTGCGAGCAAGCGATGCTTCCCAGGCCCGACAGAGCCTCCAGCAGAGCTTTTTCAACATCCAACGGCGGATTGAGGAAGCGCTGAAACAGGAGCCGCCATCGTGAACCCCCGTGAGCGCGTGCTCAGCGCCCTTGACCACTGTGAGCCCGACCGGGTACCCGTTGACCTGGGGAGTTGTGGGCCGACAGGCATTCACGTCCAGGCCTACCAGCGCCTGCTCAACGTGCTCGGTATCGAGGAAGAGATCAAAATCTGGGATGTGGTCGGGCAACTCGCACGACCGTCCGAGGCTATTCTGGAACGGGTTGGCGCCGACGTGCGCGGCGTTCGGGTCGGGGGTGGCACCTACACTCCTGAGGTATTGTCGCAGACGGAGCTTGTTGATCAGTGGGGAGCAACCTGGCGATGCCCCGAAGGGGCGACCTGTTTCCACTTGGCCGTGCACCCGCTGCGAGAGGCCACTTTGGGTGACCTGGAGAACTATCCCTGGCCTGATGGCAAGAGGCCGGAACTTGTTGCCGGCCTGACTGAAAGAGCCAGGCATTTGCACGGAGAAACGCCCTATGCCGTTCTCGGCGAGGTTTCCGGCCACATCCTGGAACGGGCGCAAATGCTGCGGGGCTTCGATACGTTTTTGATAGATCTGATCGCTAACCGGCCCTTTGCCGAGGAGCTGATGGACCGCATCCTGGCCGTCGAGGTGGATCTCGTCTCCAATTTCCTGGACGCCGTCGGTCCCTATATTGACATCATCGCCTTCAAGGACGACCTCGCCATGCAAAGTGGCCCGCTGATTTCACCCAAGATGTTCCGCGAAATGATCAAACCGCGGTTGAGAAAGCTGGTCGAGATCATGCGCAGCAAAACGCAAGCCAGGGTTTGGTTTCACAGTTGCGGCTCCGTCGCCTACGCCATCCCTGATCTGCTTGATATCGGTATTGAGATTCTGAATCCGGTGCAGGTGATGGCCAGGGACATGGACCCGGCGCGCCTCAAGCGTCAGTTTGGCGATAATCTCGTCTTTTGGGGCGGCATAGATACCCAGCAGGTCCTGCCCTTTGGCACGCCAGACGATGTCCAGGCTGAAGTGAAACAGCGCATCGCCGAACTGGCTCCCAGCGGTGGTTACGTCTTGGCGAGCGTGCACAATATTGAGGCGGACGTGCCGGGAGAGAACGTGTGGGCCATGTTTCAGGCTGGCCGCCGGTATGGGCGTTACCCATTGCGGGCAAACTAAGAAGACGGAGATAGGATCGTGAAGCTGAAAGGCCTTATTGTTCCATTGATCACACCATTGAATCCAGACGAATCGTTAGATGAGGAGAGGCTAGCGCGGGTTGTCGAATATGTTCTGGAGGGAGGGGCCGACGGGATCTTCGCCCTCGGCTCGGCAGGGGAGTTCCCAAACCTGCGCAGCGCCAACAGGGAGCGCTTGGTACGGGCGGCCAAAGACCTGATCGGCGGCCGGGTCCCGCTCCTGGTCGGTATCGCCCGCGCCGGCACCCGGGAGACCGTGGAAGAAGGAAAGCGCATGGCGCGGCTGGGCGCGGATGCGTTCGTGGCACTGCCGCCCTACTATTACGTTCACAGCCAATCAGAGCTTGTAGCTCATTTCCAGACCATTGCCCACGCGCTGGACACGCCGCTGGTACTGTACAACATCCCTCAATTCGTCAAGCACACTATAGCCCCAGAGACGGTGGCCCGGTTGGCCGAAGACCCATCCATCATGGGCATCAAGAATACCGACTTGGACATGGACGCCTTTGACCGATTGCTGGCGATCAGGGATGCGCACCGGAACAGTTTCAGTGTCAGCCAGGGGGATCTGCCCAATGCAGCCGAATGCCTCTTGCGAGGCGCCGATGGCATCACCCTGGGCGTGGCCAGCGTTGCCCCGCGGCTGTGCAAGGAACTATACAACGCCGCCAAGGCAGGGGATAGGGATAGGGCTGAGGCCATTAACCGACGATTGATACATCTCGATCCGACCGGGCTATCTAAGTCTTGGTTCGCTGGCCTGAAGATGCTGGCCAGCCTGCTCGACCTGTGCGAGCCGATGGTGGCCATGCCCTTCGAGCCTTGCGGCCAGGATGATGCCGAGATCTTACGCCAGAGGCTGGTAGACGTGGGATTGCTCCCGCTGGAAGGAGGGTAGCCATGCCTGCGGCCGATGAGGTGGTCAGGCGACTGCTGGACTACTTCAAGGAACGGATTGACTTGGCCCACGTGGAACGGGTCAGAGTCAGGCATCTGGCAGCCCTCGACTACGAGGGGCTCGAGGTGCCCCCGCTGGTCTGCTACCTGCCCTACGAGGGCCAGGAGTTCCAGCCGTATCCTTATCCTGAGGCCTTCGCCGACCCGGCCAAGATGATGGTCAACGAGCTCCTGATCGGCTTCACATCACTCTACCACGCCGTCGAGTTAGGGGACGACGCCCCGTTGTGCCTGCGCCCAAACCTGGGCACCGGCATCATCGCCTCGATGTTTGGAGCCGAGATCCGCCTCGTCGAAAACAACATGCCCTGGGTCATGTCCCTGGGCAGCCTGTCATGCCTGCAGGCGATTGTGGATGCCCCGCTGCCAGACGTGCGCTTCGGTCTGGGGCAGCGAGTGATAGACCAGTACGATTACTATCATCACGCGCTGAGTGACTACCCGCGCTGTCAGGCGGCGTTCGAGCTGACGCTGCCTGACCTGCAGGGCCCTTTCGACACTGTCGAGTTGCTGTGGGGTTCGGAGATCTTTGTGGCTCTGTACACGCACACGGAGCTGGTCCGTGCTCTCCTTTCCAAGATCACGAACCTGATGCTGATCGTCTATGGCTTCCTGAAGGGCAGAATCCGTGACTCCTTGAGGCCTGGCTATCACTATCAACATGCCACCGGCGTGAAGGGCAATCTGTTGATCCGTGACGATTCGGCCATTTTGATGTCGCCGAAGATGTATCGGGAGATCGTGCAGCCTGTTGACGCCCGATTGGCCGCAGAGTTGGAGGGCGCTGGGATCCATTTCTGCGGCAATGGGCAGCATCAGGTGGACAACATGCTGGCTATTCCTGGGATGCAGTGCCTTGATTTGGGCCAGCCGGAGAAGATGGATCTGGACGCCATCTACGCCAAAGCCGCGGCTCGCCGGGTCCCTCTGGTGCGCCTGACGGTGCCCGAAGCGGACTTGACCGCCAGGCGTGTGCGGGAACGCTTTCCGCTGGGCGTGAGCCTGATCTATCAGGCGGAGAGCGTGGCTCAGGCTCGACGCCTGCGGCAGCGTTACTATTCGGAGACATGAGCTTACGAGGAATCAATAGAACCGTGGCAAACCAGTTGAGCGCTGAACACTTCCAAGCACTGAAGACCATAGACACGCCCACGGTCTGCAACGCCATCGAGCGGTTTGATGTACGCGGGCGGGTGGAAGGCTTTCTGGGCATGGACATCCGCTACCTGACGCCAGAACTGGGGACCATGGTGGGCTACGCCATCACCGTGACCGTGGACTCGACCACGCCGGAGGCTCCCCGCAGCAGCGAAGCCTGGCATGCCTGGCTGAAGGCCATGGCTGCCTCTCCCAAGCCGGCGGTCCTGGTATTCAAGGACGTGGGACCGACACCGCGCAAATCGGCCCACCTGGGCGAGGTCATGGGCACCATTGCCAAACGGCTGGGCGTGGTTGGCGTCGTGTGTGATGGCGGGCTGCGCGACATCCTGGAGCTCAGACGTCTGGAATTGCACTGCTTTGGCCCAGGGTTGGTACCTTCCCACGGCAACCCACGCCTGATTGAGGTCAACGTGCCCGTGGAGATAGATGGGGTGTGCATCGAACCGGGTGATCTGCTGCACGGGGATCTCAACGGTGTGACCACCGTTCCCCTGGCCATCGCCGATCAGGTGGCCGAGATGGCCGCCCGGATTCGGGAAGAAGAAGCACTATTGCTGGCCTACGTGAATGGGCCAGAGTGCACCGTGAAGGGGCTCTTTGCCCACACCGTCAGGCATTGAGTCCCGCACAGGAGAGAGTGTTGTGACCGTCACCAAAAACAGGGCTGGTCTTTTACCGGACGAACGCAGCGAACGTCCCAACATCCTCTGGATTGGGGTGGATCAGATGCGCAGCGATACGCCCGGCTGCTACGGCAACTCCGTCTGCTCCACGCCACACATAGATAGGCTGGCTACCGAGGGCGTCCGATTCAGCAATGCCTACGCGCCATGCGGCGTGTGTACTCCGGCTCGGGCATCCATGTTCACGGGTCTTCATGCCTTCAAACACGGCATGGGGACCAACTGCGACATGTATCACGCCCTGGCCAGCGAACTGCCCGATCCGGGGAGCCTCCTACACCACCGGCTCACACCGTTGGGCTATCGCTGCGCCTTCGCTGGTAAGTGGCACATCGGCACTCGGCTCGGCCCTGCAGAACATGGCTTCGAAGGGCTGAGCCTGCCGGGCTACGGCGACCTGAAACGGGAGCCAGAATACCAACGCTACCTGCAGGAGAGCGGCCTCGCCTATGGTCCCGTCTTGAATCCCGTCCATGGCAACGCCGGCCAGAAGACGCTGCTGGCGGGGCAGTGGAACGGCCCGTTGGAATCCACGCCCACGTACTACCTGGCGGATTACGCCATCGGCCTGCTGGAGCAGTTAGCCGCGAGCGGAGAGCCGTTCTTCCTGATCTGCCAGTTCTGGGGGCCGCACCCGCCCTACCTGCCCTCGGCAGAGTTCGCCGGCTGGCATGATCGTGGAGCCATAGAGCCGTGGATCAACTTCCGCGATGACTATCGCGGCAAACCGCAGAGCGTGATCCGTACCAGGTCAGACTTCTATCGCCTGCTACCCAGTGAGTGGTCGGGCTGGCGGGAACTCGTCGGCCTGTACTACGATTTCACAACCTTGGTGGATGCGCAGCTCGGGCGCATCCTGGCCCATTTGGATCAACTGGGGCTGGCCGAGGATACGTTGGTCATCTTCACCTCGGATCACGGCGACATGATCGGCAGCCATGGCGGGCTCTTTGACAAGGGTTTCATGTACGAAGAGGCCCACCGTGTGCCGTTGATCGTCCGCTGGCCAGCGCGCTTCCGCGGCAGCCACACCTGCGATGCTCTGGTCTACAACATGGACATCTTCCCGACCATCCTGGACATCCTGAGGCAGCCGGATGAGAGTCTGGACGGGCAATCGCTGCTGCCGCTCCTCGACGGCAGGTCGGACAGCCACGGGCGCGAGGCCATCTACCTGGAATTCCACGGGATGCGCTATCTCTACTCCCAGCGAGCGCTGGTCACTCGAGACGGCCACAAGTACATCTTCAACGCCGGCGATCTAGACGAAGTCTACGATCTCAACCAGGACCCCGGCGAATTGCACAATCTGATCGCCGAGAAGGCTTATCGGGAAAGCATTGAGAGCTTGCGCTGGCAGTTGATGCAGACTGCCGTCCGGATCGGTGATCCCATCAGAGACTACATCTTCAAGATCTTCGGTCGCTGGGAGGATCTTTCCGGACAGCCGGACGTCTCCGCCCCCATCTCAGGCATGCGATTGAGGAGCACAGTCCAATGAAAGCGTTCGCCGCCCCAGTGCAGGTTTTTGCCGAGGTAGACGTGCTGGTGTGCGGCGGTGGCCCGGCGGGCATCGGAGCAGCAGTGGCCGCAGCCCGCCAGGGAGCCCGCACCATGCTCATCGAGCAGCAAGGCTGTCTGGGTGGGGTGGCCACCAACGCCCTGGTCGGCGTCTGGCTGGGCAGCTACTCCCGCGACGGCGTCTACCCGGTGGTAGGAGGCATCTTCACCGAGATCGTGGATCGCCTGGTGGCTGAGGGGGCTGCCATCCCCGCCGGTGAGGATGTGCCCCCGCGATGGTCGCTCACAGGGGGGCAGGTGATGGCGGCGAAGGCCGGCGCTATCGGATCTGAGGGGGCCATGGGCTCGCGTCACGTAGGGTACGCTCCATGGCATGGCCGCACCGTGCCCTTCGAGTTCGAACCCTGCAAGCAGGTCTGTGAGCAGTTAGCGTTGGAGGCTGACGTGCGTCTCCGCTATTTCACCAGCACTGTCAGCCCCCGCGTGGAAGGTCAGCGAATCACGGGCGTGTTCATTCACTCTAAGAACGGGATGGAATTCGTCAAGGCAGGCGGGGTAGTGGACGCTACCGGCGATGCCGACGTTGCCTTTCGGGCCGGCTGTCCTACTGTGAAGGGGCGTCCCGAGGACGGCCTGATGTCGCCGGCGACGCTGATCTTCGTCGTCGAGGACGTGGACTCGCAGGCCTTGGAGCGCTACTGCCAGGAAACCGGTGACGTGCGCTTCCGCAGAGTGATCAGGGAGCTGAAACAGAGAGGCGAGTGGCCCTTCCCCTTCGAGATCATCATCTGCTGCGAGATGCCCCGGCGTGGCTGCTTCTTCATCAATACGCTGCGTCTGACCGGGATTGATGGCACCGATGCCGATGACCTGACTCGAGGCATGATCGAGGGTCGGCAACAGGCCATGAAGTTGATGGCTATTCTTCGCCGAGTTGTTCCCGGCTTTGCTCAGGCCAGGATGACCCAGACTTCCGCGGTGCTCGGCATCCGCGACACGCGGCGCATCGTAGGAGAGTATCAGGTGGCCATCGAAGACCTCATCGAGGGGCGGCGTTACCGCGACACGATTGCTCTCAGCGGCTACCAGTGGGATATGGCCGATCCCAGGCGCCCTTCCTATCAGCGTATGGAGGAGGTAGCCCTCGCCAAACCCTATGTGGAGATTCCTTATCGTAGCCTGTTGCCGCAGGGGATTGACAATCTGATCGTTGCCGGACGGTGTGTGTCGGCGGCCTGGGATGCGCTGGGCGTGCTGCGCATCATGCCGGCCTGCTTCGCCATGGGGCAGGCGGCGGGAACGGCCGCGGCCTGGGCCGCCGGCAATGGTCAGCCTTTGCAGGATCTGGATGTCGAGGCATTAAGAGCGGAACTGCGCTCTCAGGGAGCCATTTTGGCTCCGGAGGATTACTCGCCGTGACCGAGCCCAACATCCTGTTGATCATCACCGACCAGCAGAGGACAGACACGCTGGGTTTCATGGGGCGAACCCCTTGCCAAACGCCCAACATTGACCGATTGGCGGCCGAGGGGGTCTCGTTTGATCACAACATGACCACCAGTCCACTCTGCACGCCAGCCCGCGCCTCCATGTTCACTGGGCAGTATCCCCATCAGGTCAACATGATGCGGAATAACATCAGCCTACGTGCTGCTCCCACGCTGACCAACAGGCTCAAGACCCGGGGCTATCACACAGCTTATGCGGGTAAGTGGCACCTGGATGCTCAGGTACCCCCATACCTGCCGAAGGGGGCTTCGAGAGGCAACAAACGAGAGCCGGACGAACCAGCCCTACCGAACTGGTTTGATCGCCACGCAGGCCAGGAAACCAAGGAGTACTCCGAGTGGTGCAAGCGCAATGGGTTGCCCGATGGGTGGGCCTTCAACGATCCGGCGATGCGCACCCAGCGTACACCGTCCATGTCTATCCCAAGGACGGCGGTTCTGGACATGGAGCCCAACCAGACCATTGATGGCTGGATCACCGATCACGCCGTCCGCCTGTTTGAAGAGCGGCCCAGAGATAGACCCTTCTTCTTGGTCTGCGGCTATCAAGGCCCGCATCCGCCGTTCAAGATTCCGGAGCCCTACTACAGCATGTACGATCCACAGGACATCCCGGAGCCACCCAATTTCCGGCCTTCGACCCATAAGCCGCGAGCCAACACGACCAGCTTTTATCATCAGCTCTGGCTGGATCATGGCCAGGAGTGGGAAGCGTGGCAGAAGAGCATAGCCGTGTACTGGGGCTTCGTCACGCTCATAGATGATCAGATCGGCCGGTTGCTGAGCGTGCTGGAAGACGAGGGTATGCTCGACGACACGTTGATCATCTTTACCTCCGATCACGGCGAGATGCTGGGTCAACATGGGCTATGGCACAAAATGGTACCCTACGACGAAGCCATCAGGGTACCTCTGGTGATGCGCTACCCGCGTCGCATTGCCGCTGGTGTGAGGAGCCAGGCGGTCACGTCGGTTATTGACATTGCGCCTACCATATTGTCGGTGATCGGTGAGCAAATACCGGAGGAGATGGTAGGAAAGGACCTTGCGCCAGCATTCGAGGATGGCGCCGAGTTTCAGAGCGATCCTTTCCGTTTTGCCGAGCACAAGCCGTTGGGCGAATGGCATGGCGCCGCAGAGTGGCGACTGGTGACCAACAACAGGTTCAAGTACGTGTGGAACCAGGGAGACCTGGACGAGCTGTATGATCTGTTGGCAGATCCCTACGAAACGCTCAACCTGATTGACCGTGCGCACATGCAGCCTATCATTGCGGAGTACGGGTCTCAGTTGCGCTCCTGGATGGAAAAGACCTCGGACCCGCTTCTGGCCAGTTACGACACGGAGACCGGCACGGCCAGTGACTGATTGCCGCCGGGGGCAGCGTGATAGAAGCCCCTGCATCAGCAGGCCGCTGGCCTGGCATCAGGAGTTGGTGAAAGGGGGGAGCATAGACTTGGTCGCCGGTGGGCTTGCCAGCCCCCACCAGACGGATCGAACACCGGCAGAGGAGGTGATGCACAGTCCAAACAATACGAACCAGCGAGTGTGTACGTCAGCGCTGCCCATGCCGTCCACAGGAGGACGGCCGGAGCGCCACAACGGAGTGGAGCGTGCTCCACACAAGTCACTGATGTGCCATGCCATTGGCACGAATCCCAAGGAGGAATAGTCATGCGTAGGCTAAGTCTCATCTTCGGCATCTTCGTCGTCGCTGCCCTGATTCTAACCGCCTGCCCGGCGCCCACCCCGCAGATCGTCGAGGTGGAGAAGCCCGTGGTGGTGGAGAAGAAGGTTGTAGAGACCGTCGAGGTCGTGAAAGAAGTGCCCGTGGAGAAGATCATCAAGGAAACCGTGGAAGTCGTGGTGGAGAAGGAGGTTGTGGTCACTGCAACTCCTGCACCGGTCGAACAGGTCTACTACGAAGGCTTTCTGGCCGGCTGCACGGCTCTTGATCCACTGAACACGACCTGCGCCCACCGGCTGGACATGTACGTCAACCAGCCGCTCGTAGCCATCACCTGGCAGGGTGGCCTGAAGCCCCTCATGGCAGAAAGCTATGAGATGCAGGATGATGGCAAAATCTGGATCTTCCATATCCGCAAGGGTGTGAACTGGCACGACGGCACGCCGTTCACGGCCAAGGATGCGGTGTTCAGCTTCAATCTCTACGCCAATCCCAAGGTCGCCTCCCGCTGGGCTACCAAAGTCACGAGCATCCTGGGCTACGCGGACTTCAAGGCAGGCACGGCGGACAGTCTGGCTGGCGTGAGCGCGCTGGACGACTACACGCTGCGCGTAGAACTGACCAACGCCAGTATGCTTTGGCCCAAGCTGGAGCAAATCTTCATCGTTATGCTGCCAGAACACATTCTTGGCCAGGTGGCACCGGAAGAAGTCGCCACGCACCCCTACTGGACTCAGCGCGTGGGCACTGGGCCGTTCAAGTGGGTAAAATACGTCCCCGAGCAGTACATCGAGCTGGAACGGAACGAAGACTACTTCCTGGGCGCACCCAAGCTGGAGAAGATCTTCCTCCGGTTCTATGCCGACGCGGCCACACATATCGCGGCCCTGCAAAGCGGCGAGATTCACACCACCGCCTATGAGACCACCATCATCGGCATCGACGAGGCCAGGCTTGTCGGTAATCAGGAAGGCATTGACGTGTTCGTGATGGACAAGGGCTCCCCAGCCTTTATCCGCTTCAACCACAGCGACCCGTTGTTTGCCGACAAGCGCGTGCGTCAGGCGTTCCGCTACGCCATCGACGTGCAGACCTTGATGGACACGGTCTACAAGGGCAGCTATCCTGCCATCACGATGTTCCCGCAGGCGTGGACCTGGCCCGAGGGCATGAACACCTATCCCTACGATCCGGACAAGGCCCGCGAGCTACTGGCAGAGGCAGGATGGCCGGCTGACAAAGAGATCGACTTCATGTACCACTTCAAGGACCCGCTGAGCCAGGACCTGATCGTTGCCATGCAGCAGTATCTGGCGGAGGTGGGTGTGAAGATGACGCCGCGCCTCTCTGAGCCCGCTAACATCACGCAGGCATACAGCGACGGCACGTTCCAGGCAGGACTCTTCGGGCTGGGCATGGGGCTGGATCCGGCGACCGCCGCAGATGCGGTGCGCTGCGAAAGCCTCATCGCCCAGGGCTACTGCAACCCGAAAGTGGACGAGCTCTTCGCCAAGGGTCTAGCTCTCACGGATCAGGAAGAGCGCGCTCCGGTCTATCAAGAGATCGCAAGCATCCTGAACGAGGAACAGCCGTCCGCGTGGTTGTGGTACGACATCCGCCCGCTCGGCTTCCGCAGGGAGGCGGTTGGCCCCTATGAGCACTGGAGCGAGCAGAGGATTATCTACTTCAACCTGCCGGTGTACAACGAAGTCGAGACGTGGTACATTAAGTAGGTTGCCCGCTTTCCCGGGGATGGGTGAGGGGCAGCCCTCACCCATCCCTCCTAGTCGTCCTCAGACCTGGTCCGAGAAGCGGTGTGGAGCTGACGCCGCGACGGTTGCTTGAGTGGAGCAGGAGTCGTCCTGCAGGTTCTTCTGGGCAGGCTTTGCTTCGGGTGAGCGTGCAACCCGGCGGCTTGAGGTTGGGCTCTTGTGCACGTGGCATGATCCGGAGGTCGCATGACCAAGCACGTGATAGGCAGGTTATTGGTCAGCATCCCCATGCTGTTGGGGATCACGATCATCATCTTTGTGCTGGCCAATCTCATGCCCGGCGATGCGATTGGTGCCATGATGACCGATCAGTCGATCCTCACTGAAGAAACGATGGAGTTGCAGCGGGCACGCCTGGGGTTGGACAAGCCCATGGCTGTGCGCTACCTGCTGTGGGTGCAGCAGCTGTTGCGCGGCAACATGGGCTACTCCTACGTCAGCGGGCGTCCTATCGCCAAGGCCGTTGGCGAGCGCATAGTGCCCACGCTGGAGCTGATGGGGGTCTCTCTGATCTTCTCGCTCATCATCGGCATCTCATTAGGAATCGTCTCTGCACTCAAGCAGTATTCCATCGTGGACTACGTGCTCACCATCTTTGGCTTTGCAGGCATATCGATGCCCGTCTTTTTTGTGGGCATGCTGTTGATGCACTTCTTCGCCCTGAAGCTTCGCTGGCTGCCCACTTCGGGCATGGCCACGCCGGGCATACCGTTCAGCCTTGCCGATAACCTGAAGCATCTTGCTCTGCCAGCAGTGGCTATCGGCATCTTGCGCATCGCCGCCTTCATGCGCTACACGCGCGCAAGCATGTTGGATGTGTTGAAGTCCGACTACCTGGTCACGGCCCGCTCCAAGGGCTTGCCGGAGCGCGTGGTGCTGATCCGGCACGCCTTGCGCAACGCGCTCATCCCCATCGTCACCGTCGTGGGCCTGACACTGCCGGCCCTCTTGGCAGGTGCAGTGTTCATTGAGACCATCTTCCAGTGGCCAGGGATGGGGCGCTTGTATATCACCGCCGTGACGCACCGGGACTATCCGATGATCATGGGCGTGGCGCTTGTGACAACCATGATGGTGCTGTTCAGCAATCTGCTCGTGGACATCACGTACACGTTTGCCGATCCACGGATACGCTACCGGTAGGATCTACGACTGTTTCCAGAATCAAGTCATTCGTGCACGGAGCGAAGCATCCACATGGCTGAATTGGAGGAACTGAGGGAGCTAGGCCGGTCGGAAAGCCTGCTCGTGAAGCGCATCCGGCGCTTTCGTCGCCATAAGCTGGCCATGTTTGGGCTGATCATGCTGTCGTTGCTGGTCGTCAGCGCAGTCTTCGCGCCGTGGTTGAGCCGCTTTTCCTACCAGCAGTTGGATCTAGCCAATCGCTACTCCCCACCCAGCGCGACTCACTGGATGGGCTCAGACGGCACCGGCCGGGACATCTGGGCGCGACTGCTCCATGGTGGCCGGGTTTCGCTGTCGGTCGGACTGGTGGCAGTGTCCATCTCGACCGGCATCGGCATCATTCTTGGAGGACTGGCGGGCTACCTCCGGGGCGGCGTGGATGCAGCAATCATGCGGTTGACCGATATGGTCATGTGTTTCCCTCCCCTGATCGTCATTATCGTTCTGGTTGCTGCGTTGGGGCCCAGCATCTACAATACCATGGCGGCCATCGGCTTGCTGGCCTGGCCTGGAATAGCTCGCCTGGTGAGGGGCAGCTTCCTCTCGCTGCGAGAAACCGAGTTTGTGCAGGCGGCCCGCAGTATTGGCGCGTCCCCTGCGCGGATCATCTTCAAGCACATCTTGCCCAACGCGCTCGGGCCAGTGATCGTGGCAGCCACCTTAGGTGTTGCATCCGCTATCCTCATGGAGGCAGGCCTGTCCTTCCTGGGCCTCGGCGTGCCGCCCCCCACGCCCAGTTGGGGCAATATGCTCAACCAGGCTCAGAACCTGATCCTGGTGCAGGGCATGCCCTGGTTGTGGATCCCGGCGGGATTGGCGATCATCCTATCGGTGTTGAGCATCAACTTCGTCGGCGACGGATTGCGGGACGCGTTTGACCCGCGGCAGTTGGTGTGACATCTTTCCAGCTCAACAGAGGTCCACTGCGCTGGTGCATTGCGAACCAGATCGTCTTCACTGATGAACAGGCCAAGGATTCGTCTGACCCCAGAGGTAAGCGTGGTGAACGCCGCCGGCCCGTGGACCGTCGAGGTTGACCTGGGGCCCCAGGGATTGGCAGCCGGCGGCGCGCTGAAGCTGATCTGGGAGGACAGCGCCGGCTTTGCTAACAGCAGCAAGATGCAACCGGCCATCGCTGAGCACGACATCTCCATCACTTGCCCTCAAGGCGTTCCTTTCACCATCGAACAGGCCTGGCTCCCTCGCTGCGAGGATGGCCAGCAGATTATCTGCCGGGCACAGGCCCTCGTTCCCCCGCACGTCACGATCGCCATCACTTTCGGCGCCAGAGGCCACTGGCGACTGGGCAGCCAGGTTCACACCTACCGCCTGCGCGTCTACGAAGACGTGCATGGCAACGGCCTCTTCCGCGTTATCCCCAAGGGATGTGCGTTACGCTGTGTCGCCGACGCCCCAGCGCGGCTGGAGGCGACGCTGGGGCCGCCGGACGAGGCCGGCACGCTGCTGCTGTCCATCGGCCTGTGGGACTGCCACGGCAACCCTGCGCCGCAGAAAGTCACTGCCCAGGTAGACCTGTTCGGCAAGGGCGCGCTCGAGGTCAAGCTGGATGCGGAGACCGGCGCGCAGGTGCGCGTCCCCGCCGTGGAACAGCAGCCAGCCTGCTGCCGCGTGACCGTGCCAGAGTTGGGACTTGGTGCCACCTCGAACCCAGTGCCCTGGCTGCGGGATGTCGAAGACAGGCTCTTCTTCGGCGAGATCCACTGCCACACCGCGCTTTCCGACGGCATGCGGAGCGCGGACGATCTGTACACCTGGGCGCGAGACGTGCAGCGGCTGGACTTTGCTGCCGTCACCGACCACGAGTCGCATATCTATGGCTACAGCCTGTCGCGCAGCACGTGGCCTCTGGTGCGCGAAGCGGCAGCCCGCTACTACGAACCGGGCCGCTTTATGACGCTCCTGGGCTACGAGTGGAGCGCACCGACCCCGCTCCTGGACAGCGGGCATCACAACATTTACTTCCGTGACGCCGACGGTCCCTTTTTCACCTGCAGTGACCCTGTCACCGATTCCCTGCCCAAGCTTTTCGCTGCGTTGCATCGGTCAGGCCAGCCAACTCTGGTGGTGCCACACCACCCGGTGGCCTGCAAGAACGCTGCCGGCGTGCCGGACCCCTCACTGACCGTGGCTTGGAAGCACATGGACACCGACCTGGTACGGTTGGTGGAGATCTACAGCAAGTGGGGCTGCTCCGAGGCTGTGCCGGGCGACTTCCGCCCGCTGCGTTTCGCTGAAGTGGGTCACTCGGTGCTGGACGCGCTGGGGCGCGGCTACCGGCTGGGGTTCACCGCCGGCAGCGATAATCACACGGCCATGCCCGGCAGCGACCGCGAGGAGGACAGCCCTAACCTGCGATGGCCGCGCAGTGGATTGGTTGCTGTGTATGCGCCTGAACTGACCCGAGAGGCGATCTTCGATGCCTTGTACGCCCGCCGTTGCTACGCCACCAGCGGCCCACGCATCGTGCTCGACTTGCGGGTGAACGGGCACCCGATGGGAAGCGACATTGCCGTGACCGACCGTGCCGCGTCGCGGGTCCTTCGCGGGATGGTTGTCGGCACGGCCGAGATTGAGGCCGTCGAGATTGTCTCGCAGGGGCGTGTCGCCTGGCGCATCCTTGGCCACGGCTCGCCGAAGCTGTCTTTCGAGGTGGAAGACCCTGCTCCTCTCTCTGCGCCGGTCTACTACTACGCTCGTGTGCTCCAGGCAGATGGTGAGCGCGCCTGGTCTTCCCCCATCTGGGTGGAAGCCACGACCTGACTGCCCCCTAGACTTTAGAAACCCCAAAGCTGCCACTGCGTACATCCGACCATGCTTTCCTTTGCTTGGGATGACGGTGATGTCACATGGGGGATTGACCCCCGTCGCTCCCGCCAGAGACAGAAGCTGAGGTTACGCAGAAGCGTGGCCCTTCTGCATTCACTACTCCCGACGTGCCGAAACCCCAGTCCTGGGGCGTACACACACAAGGCCCCTCACTCCCGACGGAGCGAGGGGCCTTTGCTTTGACGTAGTCAACGGATGGACAGAAGACTACCTACAGTTTGTCCGTGTCCATCCACGTTCGTCCCTGTCCTACTCCGCCTCGCGGAACTCGCCCTCGACGACGTCCTCATCGCCGCCCGGCGCGCCACCGGCTTCGCCACCCGGCGGTGGCGGCGGGGCCTGCTGCTCGTACATGGCCGCGCCGATCTTCTGCAGGCTATCCGAGAGGCTCTGCGTCTTGCGCCGCAGCTCCTCCGTGCTGCCCGTCTCCAGGATTCCCCGCAGCCCGCCGATCTGGCTTTCCACCTCGCTGCGCACGTCGGCGGGAACCTTGTCCCCCTGCTCGCGCAGGGTCTTCTCCGCCTGGTAGATCATCGTGTCGGCGGCGTTGCGCGCCTCCACCCGCTCCCTGCGCTTGCGATCCTCCGCCGCATGGCCCTGCGCGTCCTTCACCATCTGCTCCACCTCCTCCTTGGCCAGACCGGAACTGGCGGTGATGGTGATGTGCTGCTCACGCCCCGTGGCCTTGTCCTGCGCCGAAACATTCAGGATGCCGTCGGCGTCAATGTCGAAGGTCACCTCGACCTGCGGGATGCCCCGCGGTGCCGGCGGAATGCCATCGAGGATGAAGCGACCCAGCGACTTGTTGTCCGCCGCCATGGGCCGCTCGCCCTGCAGCACGTTGATCTCCACCTGCGTCTGCCCGTCGGCAGCGGTGGAGAAGACCTGACTCTTGCGCACGGGGATGGTGGTGTTGCGCTCGATGAGCGGCGTGGCCACGCCGCCCAGGGTCTCGATGCTCAGCGTCAGCGGCGTGACGTCCAGCAACAGGACGTCCTTGACCTCGCCGGTCAGCACGCCGGCTTGGATAGCGGCGCCGACGCCCACCACCTCGTCGGGATTGATCCCCTTGTGCGGCTCTTTGCTGAAGTAGTCACGCACCAACTGCTGGATGGCCGGCGAGCGGGTCTGTCCGCCCGCCAGCACCACCTCGTCAATCTTCTGCGGCGTCAGCTTGGCATCTTCCAGAGCCTGCCGCAAGGGGCCGGCCGTGCGCTCCACCAGGTCAGCGGTGAGCTGCTCCAGCTTGGCCCGGGTGATGGTGATCTGCAGATGCTTGGGGCCGGTGGCGTCGGCGGTGATGAAGGGCAGATTGACCTCCGTTTGCATCACCGTCGAAAGCTCTACCTTGGCCTTCTCCGCCGCCTCCTTGAGCCGCTGCAGCGCCATGCGGTCCTGTCGCAGGTCAATGCCCTGATCCCGCCGAAACTCGTCGGCGATGTACTCAATGAGCCGCTGATCCCAGTCGTCGCCGCCCAGGAAGGTGTCGCCGCTGGTCGAATGCACCTCGAAGAGGTCCCGTTCCCCCTCCCGCCCCGCCTCTATCTCCAGGATGGAGATGTCGAAAGTGCCACCGCCCAGGTCGTAGACGGCGATGGTCTCGGTTTTCTCCTTCCCAAGCCCGTAGGCCAGGGTAGAAGCGGTGGGCTCGTTGATGATGCGCAGCACCTTCAGGCCGGCGATCTGGCCGGCGTCCTTGGTGGCCTGCCGCTGCGAGTCGTTGAAGTAGGCGGGGACGGTGATCACCGCCTCCACCACCGGCT
>JACKQG010003376.1_pt1 | contig 19681 bp, 21 predicted proteins | sample 8237621 | NCBI WGS metagenome assembly JACKQG01 (sample SAMN15677084, study PRJNA649215) | marine metagenome | biome: marine; feature: Black Sea; material: saline water; isolation source: suspended particulate matter (SPM) from the Black Sea western gyre | collected 2013-06-09/2013-06-10 | depth... | reverse complement strand
TACAATAATTCCAATTATAAATCAATATTCATTAAATTTCAATGAAAATCTTTATATTTAATTTTAGTAATAATGCGTTTACCGTTTCTGGCTGCCAATTCAATTTTTGGCCTTGCTACAATTCCTTCTGCTAAAAAATCACCCCAAACCGAATTAAACTTCTTTCGTGCTTTTTTTACCATTTCCCAAAGTGTTCCTTCACCAATTACCGGAACAACATCTATTCCTAATTTTTTGCCAATATCTTCAACATCTTTACGCTGCAACCACCATTCACCTATTCTAATATCAAACAATACATAACTTTGATCACTCCTGTAATTACCGCCTCCCTTTTGAATTTTTGGACCATAACCCTCGCCATACAAACAAACTTCAGCATCGTTGAATAACTCCACGAAAGTTTCTTTTTGCGTCAAAAAAATTTCATTCAACTTTTTTTCAAGTGATGATTGTAATTGCGCTTTATCCGTTTTACCACCAAAAGTAATTTGCTTATTTTCAAAATTCACCCGGATATTTGTTCCGTCAACCTTTTCGGTAAAAACCCATGTATTGTTTTGAAGATATTGAAGTTCCGGTGTGGCAAATTGCCCTTCAATCAAAGTTTTGTATTTAGTTTCAGGGTCTCGTGAAAATACTGTTGGAATTTTGTGATATTCTTTCATTGTTTTAATATGATGAATTTAAGTTGAAAAGCCTTTTATCATCAAAAGTAATAATTATCTTTGTTTTTTTAAATAAGCATGTTATGATTAAATCAATGACGGGTTTTGGAAAAGCTGAATGTGAATACCAAAACCGAAGAATAATTGTGGAAATAAAATCGCTGAACAGTAAGCAGATTGACATCAATGCAAGGACACCCAACGGATTTCGTGATAAAGAAGTTGGTATCAGAACAATTTTATCAAATAGCCTTAAAAGAGGAAAGATAGACATTACAATTACTGTTGAAAATATGGATGATGTTTCTAACTATTCGATTAATAAACCTCTTGCCCGTAAATATTACAATGAATTGAAAGAATTAACAACCGGGTTTGAAGAAAAAGAGTTTACTGATTATTTAACGGTTTTAATGCGTATGCCGGAAGTTCTTGTTCCTGAAAAGGATGAAATGACCGAGTATGAATGGGAATTTTTAAAAAAAACTATCGAAGAAGCAATCGAAAAAGTAGATGAATTCAGGAGCGGAGAAGGAAAAGCATTAGAGATTGATTTTCAAAAAAGAAACATGAAGATTTTGGAATTATTAACAAAGGTCGAACCTTTTGAGAAGCAAAGAATTGAAAATTTAAAAATTAAAATAAAGAGGGATTTATACGAATTAGCTGATAAAGAAGACATCGATAAAAACCGGTTTGAGCAAGAACTTGTTTATTATTTAGACAAACTCGATATTACCGAGGAAAAGGTCAGGTTAAAGAAACATTGCGAATATTTTAGCGACACTTTAAATGAACCGGTTTCACAAGGTAAAAAGTTAATATTTATTTCTCAGGAAATGGGCAGGGAGATCAATACACTGGGATCAAAGGCAAATGAAGCAAACATTCAAAAAATCGTTGTTCAAATGAAGGACGAACTGGAAAAGATAAAGGAGCAGTTGTATAATATTCTTTAATTTATTATTTTTGTACAAACAAAAGTTAAATCCATTCATATGATAAATGCATGAAAAAATTAAATGGAAAAACCATATAACAAAATAATAAATGGAAAACTCGTCATCTTCTCCGCTCCCTCCGGTGCAGGAAAAACAACCATTGTTCACAAACTCCTGGAATCGGATTTAGGACTTGAATTCTCTGTGTCAGCAGCCAGTCGCCCTAAAAGACAGAACGAGGTTGACGGAAAAGATTATTACTTCATATCGGTTAAAGATTTCAAAGAAAAGATAAAAAATGAAAAATTCCTTGAATGGGAAGAGGTTTATAAAGACCACTTTTACGGCACATTAAAATCGGAGGTGGAGAGAATTTGGGCAAAGGGGCATCATGTTATTTTTGATGTGGACGTTTACGGTGGAATCAATATTAAAAAATATTACAAGCAAAAGGCATTGGCAATTTTTGTTATGCCACCTTCAATTAAGCACTTAGAGCAGAGACTTAGAGAAAGGTCAACGGAGAGCGAGGAGAATCTAAGCAAAAGATTTGAAAAAGCGGAGCATGAAATGTCGTTTGCACATGAATTCGACAGAATAATTATTAATGACAATTTAGAAACCGCAATAGCTGAGGCAAAAGAAATTGTGACTGAGTTTCTGAATAAAAAAGAGGAAAAAGCATCATGAAAACAATAGGACTCATAGGTGGGATAAGCTGGAACTCAACAGTTGATTACTACAGGATAATAAATCTTGAAGTGAATAAAAGGCTGGGCGGGAAACATTCGGCAAAGATACTGCTTTATTCATTGAATTTTGCTGATATTGAAAATTTGATGCTTAAAAGTGATTATGTTCAACTCAGGGCAGAGATATTGAAAGTAGCAAAAAAATTGGAAAATGGCGGTGCGGATTTACTTCTTTTATGTGCTAATACTGCGCATAAATTCGCAGATGATATTAAAAAAGAAATAAAAATACCCTTAATACATATAGCTGATTCTACCGGCAATAATATACAGAAATCCGGAATTAAAAAAGTTGGTCTTCTTGGAACAAAATTTACAATGGAGGAAGATTTCATACTAGCCAGGATTAAAGAAAGATACAATGTTGATATTTTAATACCATCAAGTGAGGAAAGACAAGTTGTTAATGAAATAATATATGAAGAACTTGTTATTGGCAATTTCCTGAATTCTTCCAAAGTTAAGTTTTTAAACATTATAGAGAATTTAAAGCTAAATGGTGCAAAAGGAATTATTTTAGGATGCACTGAACTACCGCTGATTATTAAACCGCAAGATTGTACTTTGCCATTATTTAATACAACCGAAATTCATGCGCTTGCGGCTGTTGATTGTGCATTAAGTTGATTATAGGAAGTTTTTCAGGAAAAGCCTGATGTATTAGTAAATGATCAGCTTTTCTCTCTCAACAAATTTATCGTTAAATAAAACCATCACATAAGTCCCTTTTGGTAAGTTCTCAAAATTAAATGTTCTAATAAATGAGTTTCCGTTTATTTTGAACTCATAATCATAAACCAGCTTTCCTGAAATATCACATAATATCATTTTAACTTTTTGCCGGTCCAGGTTTTCTGCTGAAATTGTAAACCGTCCATTACAAGGATTTGGATAAATTACAAAATCATTCTTTAAGTCAATAAGTACATCAATACCTGTGTTTGAAAAATCGATAAAACTTAAATTGTTGCCCTCTGTGAAAGTTATTCCTAAATCATCAGTCAATTCGTTATAATATAATCCGTTTGGAGAATCGTAATTTATAGTAATTATTGTATAATCTGAAAATATACTGTCAAATTTATATACCAGGCTTTCTTCACTGTTAGAAACATAATAATTACCCGATTCGGTATAAATAATATCTTTTAATTCATATATGGCAGTAAACAAAGTATCGGTTATGTTCCCATTTATATCAGAAGCAATAATATAAGACTCCATTTCAGTTGTTGAGTAGGAAATAAAAATCAGTTCGTCGGTATTATCTTTATAATAAATCCCTGTTGGATTTTCAACATTTGTAATAAATTCGGAAGATGATTGTGTAATAATATCGAATTTTAAAATATTGTTTTTAATGTAATCCGTTATGTACAAATTATTATTATCATGAGTTAAAAATTCGAGAAAGCTTTCACTTGTATCGATTTCCGTTTCCATCACTATTTCATTTGTGTTAATATCAATAGCTGTTAAAAAGGAAGAAGAACTGTCATTAGGAATTCCTGTATTGTTTAAAACAAAAAGCAATTGATCGAAAATACATAATCCGGTGGGATGGTTAAGATCGTTAAAATAAGTATGAACTGTATCTCCGGGGCTTTTAATTGTAATTATGTTTCCTGTAACAGAATTATCAGATATGCAACTGTTTGTTATAAAATACCGAAAATTATTATTATCAAACACGATATCAAAAGGTTGCTTAAACGGCGATTCAAAACCTGAAGTTTCGATAAAACTTAAAGTATGCTCTCCCCAGTTACAAACTACAAGGCAGGTATCCTTTCCGATACACATACCGAAAGGTCGGTTATGATTATTCGATATTTCATATTTCCAGCTAAAGTCGTGATTTGTTTTATACACAGGTTCATTCCCCCATTGGTAATCATTGCCCCAACTGGATAAATAAAAGTTTCCTTCGTCATCCATAGTGATCCCTTCAAGATAACCATTGTGATAAAAAACAGTAGTAATTTCACCTCCTTGCGGGCTTTTTGATTTGATATAAGAATTTGTGAAACTACTGTTTGTAAATAAAATTCTATCGCTAATATAATCATAAAAAACTCCGAAAGGATTTGTAATGTTGGTAACAAAATCAGTAACTAAACCTGTTTGCAGGTTATATTTATAAATTTTCATTTTTTCGCTGTCACCTATATACAAATTTCCATTGTTATCGGTAGTCATCAGGTCTAAATAAGTTCCACCCGTTGAAATCTCAAAATTCAGAATACTGACGCCGGTATTAATGTTAATCCCAACAAGATAGGATGGCTGAGAACCGCCATACAAATCCATGTTGTTGGTAATATAAAGAATATCGTTAATAAGACAAAGTCCCCCGACGTAATTAAGTTCGTCGTAAAAAGTACCTGTAATCTGACCTTCCGAATTTAATTTGAGAATATTTCCGGCAGTATTATCCGCCCAGTTCGAGACATAATACTGTTCGGATTGTTCATGGTAAACAATATCAACTGGATAACGAATTGTATCCTGTGTATGCGCGAAAAACGGTAACAAGATAATGAATGTAATAAAATATCTGATAAGTTTCATTTGTTGGATGTTTATCATTTGGGCTTCAAAGTTAATAACAATATTTATTTATACTAAAAAGCATCCTGAATACTCAGGACTTACTTCGTGTTGTCCATACGGACTTGCCCGCCTGAAAGACGAAGTCGGGCAGGCTTCGCTTCGTAAACTTTATAAATATCACATTAATTAACTGCCGACTGAGAACTGAATTAATACCTCGGACCTACGCCCCAGAAATTCTGATATTCATCTGCATCTTCACCAAAAGCCTCTATAATGTTTTGGTCTTTAATCTTAATGGTACACTTTTTACCGGCTATTTCAGAAAAGACTATCTTGTATTCAACATTTTTTTCGTCAATCATTATCACTTCGGCAAGGTCTTTATTTACTTCGGGTATGGCAAGGCTGGAACGACATACAGGGCAGAAAAAATCAATGTGCTCACCTTCTTCATACTTGAAATTATCATCGTGTATTATTGTGTAATCGCCAAGTTTGGGGCTAAGCAATATAATCCCTTTTATTCCTTTCTCGGTTTCAGCAGAAAAAATGATATAATCTTTGATCTTGAGTTCTGCTCTGCATTTTGGGCATAAATAATTATTTTTCATAACTTCTGATATTTTAAAAAAATACTTTAATCTATCAGCGACAAAATTATACAATTATTGCTAATTTATTTTAATCGATATAAATAAAAAAAAATACTGTACTTTTGAATACATTAATACATTATAATTATGATCATCAAACAGAACAAATTATTGATAAGATCCGCGTTGACCTCTGTTGCTTTGTTTTTATTTATTTGCAGTAATGCACAGATCAATGTGTTTCATGTAACAGCCGATTTAAATTTAAATGATAAGGAAGGTGTTTTTTATGCCCTGCCAATGACAATGATTAAAGTGGATGTAACGGTTAAAAAAATGGAACATTATGCAGGGCCATATTCTGAATATGCCGGCAAGTACCTCGATCTTGAAGATATTATTTCAACTGATTATAATGAATATGAGATCACAGGTGTGAAGTTAAGCACTTTGGTTGAACCTGATCCTGACCACTACTATTTTGTGGAGACCGGTGAGAAAACAACCAAAGAAGAAAAAGCTATTATTATTTCGTTATCCGAATCAGGATTGATAATGGGATTGAACGGTTCACTGTCAAAAAAGCAGGCTAAAGAATTAATAGTAACAAATCTTGAGGAAAACGGTGATTTGTTTCAATATTTTGCTGAAACTAATTTGTACGAAAAAATTGATACGATAATTCGGAAGGTAGTTGTGGATACTGTGTCGGTTGAAAAGATATACTTAGACAGAAAATGGGTTGAAAAGAGCAATGAACAAAAAGCCGTTGAAGCAGCAAATATGATCGGCAAAATAAGGGAAAGCCGGTACAATCTGTTAACAGGCTACCAGGAAATTCCTTATGATGCGGGAAGCATTGCATATATGGACAAGGAGCTAAATAAGATGGAAAAAGAGTATCTCTCTTTGTTCACAGGTATAACTATTGAAAAAATATTTTATTATTCTTTCTCTATTCTTCCCAATCCTAATGAACAAACTACGTTAATACCTGTTTTCGTATTTTCGGAAAGAAGTGGTATTAAAGATGCTAATGCTGCCGGTGGTGAAAATATTTTTCTTAGAATAGAACGAACCGAAAGCACCCGACAATTGATTAGTCAGATAAATAAAAGGAACCAATCAGATAAAAGCGTACATGGGTTTTATTATAGAATTCCGGAAGGAGTTGAAGTTAGCCTTGAGATAAATAACGATTTGAAAGTAAATTGTAATTTCCGGATAAGTCAATTCGGAACGGTAACCTTCCTTCCTGCGTCAATTACAGCAGTTCAGTTCCATACTGAAACGGGAGGGGTGAAGAGTATTATTGTTGAGTGAGAGGCAAAAAGCCACCAATGACAGATTTTGATTAAATCATTAGTTTAACCCTTTGAAAATGTTTTGGTAGAACTCACCTACTATAGGAACCGGCTTTTTCTCGCCTTGTATGGCATTAACCAAACCTATTATCCAGAATACAAAAACTATGATGTTTAGTATCCATCCGATAATTGGAATGAACCATAATATTATACCGGTTAAAATCAATCCTAAAGATTGCCTAAGATGGAATGCACCAAACTCTGTTCGATTATTATTATGTAAAATAATTGCGATGATCCATCCGAGTAATGTAATGTAACTTACAATAGCAACTGTTTTGTCTTCAGAAACTGTATTCATAATTATTTGTTTTAATGATACATGAAACAAAAATAAGATAAAATTATAAAATAGCCTGCCGGATTCCGGCTAACTTTATCAGCAGGTTTTCAAGCAGGTCAATCCGGAGCATATTTGCTCCGTCCGAAAAAGCACTTGCCGGGTCGGGATGGGTTTCGATAAAAATACCATCCACTCCAATGGCAACTCCGGCTTTGGCTATGGTTTCTATCATTTCGGGTTTTCCGCCTGTTATGCCGGCAGTCTGATTAGGCTGTTGCAAGGAGTGCGTGCAATCCAGAATTACAGGAACTCCAAATTTTTGTATAACCGGTATCCCCCTGTAATCCACCACCAGGTCCTGGTATCCGAAGGTTGTACCTCTCTCTGTTACAAAAATTTTATCATTTCCTGATTCTCTTACTTTGTTGATAGCAAATTTCATCGTATCAGGCGAAAGGAACTGCCCTTTTTTTATATTTACCGGTTTACCGGTTTTAGCGGCAGCAACCAGTAATTCTGTTTGCCTGCATAAAAAGGCGGGTATTTGCAGAATATCAACATATTCAGCCGCCAGTTCGGCTTCATGGGTAGAATGAACATCTGTTAAAACCGGAATATTCATTTTATCACCGACCTCCCGGATGACTTCAAGCCCTTTAATATCACCAATTCCTGTAAACGAATCTAATCGCGACCTGTTTGCCTTTTTATATGATGCTTTGAAAATAAAGGGTATTTTAAGTTTATCTGTTATGGAGATGATCTTTTCAGCAATTTCAAGTGGCATATTTTCATTTTCCACTATGCACGGTCCGGCTATCAGGAAGAAATTACCTGAACCGGTGTGTTTTAATTTTGGAATTTTAAACATGATTTAGTTCAAATTTTAAAGTTCAAAGTTAGTGCTTTTTGAAAAAACAGATAATTCTTTTATTAATTTTCTACTATTTCAAAAGTGTTAACCAATTGCTTTAACCGGCATATTCTTTCTCTGAAATTCTCTGTCTTATAAACAGAAGACTGGATGAGGTATATTTCGTTTGATTTTTCTCTTTTAATAAAAACAACTAAGTTTACGATATCTCCATCTTTAAAATTATTTTCAAACAATACCCAGTATCCGTTCCTGTCATTTATTGTCGTTTTTCCCATCTCGTTTACAGAAATTGAAGTGTCTTTTTTTAAAGAAGTGAGTTCTTTTTCAACATAAACTTTGAGGGAGTCGTTGGTAGAATATCCTGTTATTGATATTGATTGTAATTTCTTTGGATCGTTACCCGTTTCAAATATGTTAGATGCAAAAATCCCAAAGAGTGTGTCGAAATAGCTTTCCTGAATATCCCAACTATACGGAAGGCTGATCATAAATTTATCGCTGGGATCACCTATGGTTATTATTACACCAAAATCAATAATCGCATCGCAATTATTATAATAAGTCGTTATAGGAATTTCCCTTATGGCATTATTTTGCTGAACACAACCTGAGCATATCACAAAAATAAAACTCACGTAATTAATATAATTTTTTCTTCTGAACATTTTGTTAGAGTTTCTATATCTTAAAATTTAACTTATTACAATTAACTATTAACGTATAACAATTTAACAATTTAACCATGAAACCATCAATACCCATATTTATTTTTCCAAAACTTTCTTAACCGTGCCCTGAGTTCATTTTCCCTGGAGTTATTTCCCGGATTATAAAATCTTGTACCTTTAATTTTATCCGGCAAAAACTCAAGATTTGCAAAATTGTCCTTAAAATCATGTGCATATTTATATCCCTTTCCATATCCTATTTCCTTCATTAAATTAGTCGGAGCGTTTCTGATATGCAGAGGAACAGATAAATCACCGGCTTTGTTCACCATTTGCTGAGCATTTTGTATTGCCATGTACGATGCATTGCTTTTAGGAGATGAAGCGAGGTAAATAGCCGTTTGAGATAATATGATCCGGCATTCGGGATACCCGATCATATTTACGGCATCAAAACAGCTTTGTGCCAGCACCAATGCTGTTGGATTGGCATTACCAATATCTTCAGAAGCGAGAATAACCATCCTGCGTGCAATGAATTTGGGGTCTTCGCCAGCCTCCACCATACGTGCAAGCCAGTACACTGCTGCATTCGGGTCGCTGCCTCTCATGGATTTAATAAAAGCGGAAATAATGTCGTAGTGCATTTCGCCGGATTTATCATATATGGCAAGGTTTTTTTGAATAACCTTCTGAACCTTTTCATTGGTAACAGTAATCTCTTTATTTATATTGATCTCAGCATTAACAACCAGTTCAAGGGCATTTAGTAATTTTCTTGCATCGCCGCCCGAAATTCTTAACAAGGCTTCGTCTTCTTTAATGATGATCTTTATGGCTTTATCAGTCTCAAGTTTTATTTTGCCTCTTTTGAGCAATTCGAGCAGATGTTCTTTCTCTAAGTCCTTCAAAATATAAACCTGACAGCGCGATAGGAGAGGGGAGATCACTTCAAATGAAGGATTTTCAGTAGTAGCGCCGATAAGAGTAATAATTCCTTTCTCAACTGCTCCGAGGAGTGAATCCTGCTGTGATTTGTTGAACCGGTGAATCTCATCAATAAAAAGAATTGCACCTCCGGCGCTTTCCTTCGCATTTGCTATCACCTTTCTCACATCTTTCACTCCTGAACTCACAGCGCTTAAAGTAACAAAAGGGCGGCTTAATTGTTGAGAAATTATAAAAGCCAGTGTTGTTTTCCCAACACCCGGAGGTCCCCAAAAAATCATGGAAGGTATATTGCCCGATTCAATTGCCTGTCTTAAAATTGCATTTTTGCCTGCAATGTGTTCCTGCCCGATGTATTCATCAAGTGTTTTCGGACGAAGCAGTTCAGCTAATGGGATGTTTTGTGTCATAAAAGTTTGTTCGATGTTTCAGGTTCCACCCCGAATACCGATATTTATCGGTATCGGGGCAAAATTCAATTGAATTCAGGGGAGACTAAAGTAATACTTTTCCTTTAACGAAATTAAATTTAAATCCTGGCTGATTTGGTTTTTTCTTTCTTTTCTTCAGGAGGTATATATTTGTTGGGCTTCGCCTCCGGAATTGAATCCTTTTTATCATAAGGTGTGCGAAAATATTTATCTATCAGTTTCTGATGTTCTTCTATGTAATCATTGTAACGTTTCCTGAAATTTTCTTGTTGTTCGCTGAATTGCTCCATGAATTCTTCATCCCAGAAATGGTGAAATTTTTGATTAAGGTTTCTGAATAATGAATCCAGTTTAGCATCAGGAAAATCCCTGCCAGACCAATACCAGGAATAAGTGGAATCATACCGTGTTAAATTGCTTTCTTCGTCAAATTGCTTTTTAATATCAATATGGACTTTCGGATTGTTAGTATCCGGTTCATCTTCCTGAGCCAAAACAGGGTTTATCAAAATAAAGATGCTTAATAGCGACAGTAAAGCAGCATAGCTGTAAACTATCCTTTTTGTGAAGCTCATGTTGAGCGGATGTTTTAAAGATTTCATAGCTGATAAATATTTTAATATTCTGACAATAAAATTAGTAATTTATTAAGTTACAGTAGAATGATTTAAGAATTCTTAACAAAAATTAACATCATTTGCTTTTCAACATCAAAACAAAAGGTATAGCTCCGACTGCCAGGAACGCAGAAAGTTTATAAGTGTTTTCCAAACCTATCCAGTCGCCAAGCAATCCGGCGAATACTACAGATAATGAGGCGGTAATAAAGCTGATTGTCATAAAAATGCTGTTGATAAATACAGGTTTTTCTTTACCGATATCCTGAACAAGGGCAAGCAATACTGGTCCGGGAGCGAAAATAAAAAATCCTAATAAAATTAAAAACGGAAAACTTAACAAACCTTTCGAAGATATGAACAGATACATCAGAAACGGAGTTACAATGGCTATGATAAGCAGTGATGTCTTTCTGCCGATTTTATCTGAAACAGTTCCTGAAACTAAAGTTCCTATGGCACCGGCTAACTGAAATATGGAAAGGGCGGAATTGGCAAACCACAAGGTCTCACCCTTTTCAGTGAAATAATAAGTCGGGAGAAAAGCAGATAACCCTGATTTCATTATCGCCCTGAAGAATGTTATTCCAATTAATATGAGAAAGAAGGGGAGATATTTTTTAAATGTTTTCCAAAATCCTGTTTGTTTTGCATTTTTCTGAAAGTCCGAAGATATCTTGATCTTTCTTAATCTTAAATAAAGAATAAATGATGCAACCAAACCAAAAGGAATTAACTTCCATGTGCCTTGAAGCCCCCATAACGAAACTGCACCGGTGATAACTAACGGACCAATGGTTCTTGCCATTTCCCCTCCGAACATGTAGAAGCTCATTCCTTTGCCTGTTCTGTCGCCTGAAATTTTTTTCACCATAACAGGTGCAGGGACATGAAAAAGCGCTCCGCTGATTCCACTTACAAAAAGCAGGATAGAAACAATTGTGAAAGTAGGAGCAACGCCCAGCAAACTCATTGTTACAGCCGTTATTGCCGGAGTAACAATGATAAAATACCTGGCAGCAGTTTTTTCGGCAATAATCCCGATAAGCGGATTCAGTAGCCAGGGTATTCGTTGAAACAAATCCCATAAGGCTGCTACGGAAAGTGAAATTCCAAATTTTTCAATTAAAAGCGGGCGAAGCGGTGCGAGGAAAGATGAATAAATATCGTGAAGATTATGAGAGAGGGAGATAAGGATTAAATTGCTTGTCTGGAATTTTTTTGAAGATGTCATTAATGCTGGTTACTGGTTTCTGGTTACTGGTTTCTGGTTACTGGTTTTTGGTTAAATGTTATAAGTTATAAGTTTTTTTATCCTAATTTGAAACTGTTACTGCTACTGGCACAATTCTTAATTCTTATCACGTATTATTTTAATATTGGCAAGTTTGTTTTCTTTTGTTTCAATAGGATTATTTATTATAAAAAGATGATATAGTAGTTGTGTCGATAAAATTCCTGCAATAGCCATATTGTCCACCTCTGAAATATTCTTCCCGATTCTCGCTTTTTCAACAAGTTTGAGCACTTTCCCGGGGTCAAAAATACCAAAAGATTTTATCTTGTGTTCTGACAGCAGATCATCAACATAATCCGGCGACCGTTCACCAAAGAAACTTGTAGAAATGGGTGCCCTGTATGCCTGCTTGCTTCTGTTTAAAATAGATTCAGGTATTTTACCTTTCATCATTTTTTTCAGAAGGTATTTCTCATTTAGTCCTTTCAGTTTAAAATCATCAGGTAAATTGGCACAGAATTCAATTACCCTGTGATCCAGGAATGGGTATCTGCCTTCCACCGAATTAGCCATAGCCATTCTATCGCCCTGTGATGAAAGTAAATACCCCGACATAAAAATTGTTGTTTCTAAATATTGCGATTTAGCGAGATCATTCCATTTTGTAAATTCCGTATCCAGGATATTCTGGATTTTTTCCATAGGATCATAATCGCCGATATTTGATTTTATTTCATCCGAAAAGTAGTTTTTAATGCGTGAAGTATTATGCCAGCGAAGGATATGTGAATAAAGAGGATTATGTGTATCATTCAATTTATAACCGAAGAATAACTTTAACATATTGCCGGTTGCATTTTTCATTACAGGCAGGTAGGGATAAAGTTTTTTTAAGAGCAAAGGTCTTATAGCTGACTGAGGTTCGCGTGCCCAGAATCTTCTGATCTTCGCTTCTTTGAAAATATTATATCCGGCTAACATTTCGTCAGCGCCTTCGCCTGTTATTACTACTTTGATGTTGTTTTCCCTGACTTTTCTTGAAAGCAGATACATTGGGGTGGGGGCAGTCCTTAATACAGGAAATTCGGTATGCCGGATGGTATTTACGAAATTTTCAGCAATTTCTTCTGATGTACAGGAATAAGCAATATGGTTTGTATTAAAATATTTCGATGCTTCTAACTGGTAATTGGTTTCATCAAATATTTTATCTATAAAACCGATAGAAAATGTATTTAGAATTTCAGGTTTAATTTCATGGATAAAAGCTGTTGTAACACTCGAATCGATCCCGCCACTCAAATAAGCTGCTACCTGAACATCGGCTCTAAGCCTTATTTTTACGGCATCTTTAAAAAGGTCTCTGAATTCTTCTATAGCCTCGGAAAGGATAGCTGTACTTTTTGTGCTGTAAACCGGGAACTTTAGGTTCCAGTATTTCTTAATCTGAATTCTTTCAGAATCCACAGTCATATAATGCCCGGGAGGTAATTCAAATATATTTTCAAACGGAGTATCAGGAGTAAGTGTAGTCCAGAATGTAAAAATTTGTGCAAGCCCTTGCGGAAAGATCGTTCTTTTTACTTTAGGATTTTCAAAAAGACCCTTAATTTCAGAACAAAATGAAAAGCTGCCATTATTAACAGAATAAAATAGTGGTCTGATCCCAACTCTGTCGCGTGCCAAAAACAGCTCTTGTTTTTTCTTATCCCATATAGCAAAGGCAAACTGCCCGTTGAATTTTTCCAGGCATTTTACGCCATATTGGGCATAAGCCTGCACCACAACCTCTGTATCACTTGTGGTTTTGAAAGTGCAACCTTCTTTTTCAAGGTCTTTTCTTAGTTCAATGTAATTGAATATCTCCCCGTTATATACTATCCAATATTTCCCCGAATTATCTGAAATGGGCTGCTTTCCTGAAGTGAGATCAATAATACTCAAACGTACATTGCCCATTCCAATATTTCTTCCTGTATATATTCCGCTTTCATCAGGGCCCCTGTACCTGATTACGGAAAGCATCTTTTTAAGATTTTCTTCCGGGATGGATTTATCCGGATAGGCATAATTATATATCCCGGCAATACCACACATATAACCGAGTTTAATTTAATTTTTTAATGATAAAGTTGGCAATAGCATTTACCGATTCAAAATTTTCTTCCAATAATTCCGAATCTTCTGCTTTAATATCAAAGTTATCTTCTATGAAATTTATCAAGGATAAGAAACCCATTGAATCGAAAATACCATCTATGAATATTTTAGTATCGTGTTTTACTTTTTCTTCAGGAACGTACGATGTTTCAATAATAAATTTCCTGACTTGTTCTTTTACTTCTATTGTGTCAATCATAAAGTTTTGTTAATAAATATAATCTTCATTTTTTAATTCCTGTTAACGATGTATTATTTCCATTTGTTTCAATTATGTCAACAATTCTTTGGCAGAATAATGGTGCAACGCGTCCTGAAAACTCAGCATTCGGATGCGAATCATTGGAATTACGTGCATATTCATCTTTCAAAAATAAGCCTCCTTCTGTTTCCAACTCATAAAAATCCCATAAAAATATATTATCACCTTCCGTATCCCAATTATTTCTAACCCAATCAAAAAAATCTTTTGTACGAGTTGCCTGCTCAACATTTGTTTTTGATTCGACCAAAGCCGCGCCTGTCCAGACTAAGAATTTTGTTTTGGGAAATTGGAGCATTTTGTTTTTTAATGCTTCATATTGCAATTTATAATTCCCGATGCTTTTTCCCTCTGAATTAATATCGGGCTTTCCTGTATCTTCAGTCAACTTACTAACCGGAAAGCAATGTTTAAAGATAATAAAATCGTATTCTTTAGTTAGAATTTCCAGAGTTGGCTCTTCTTTGTAAGGTTCATTACCTGCATGTTTAACCCAGATATTATAATAATCGTAAGGATAGTTCTTCCAGCCGTAAGGTTTGCCTTTTGGAAATGCCTGCTCTTTAATATAATAGTTTGTGCCATTTTTTTTATTATATTCAATAAACCATTCAGGGACAGCATTTATATCACTAAAAATATTTTTGATCTTTTCAATACCCTTTGTTTGTCCTTTCCATACATTCATCCCCGTACTATGATGTAAAAAAATTATCTTATATGCGTCTTCATCCGGCATTTGTTCTTTTTGGTTATTGCATTGAATAAATAATAATGACAAAATAAGAAAATTTAAGGTAATAATGGTCTTAATTATTATTTTTGTTTTCATTTTATATGGATATTATTTAAAGGTTTAATAAAAGTGAACAACAAAACACTGAAAATCAAAGCCAATAAAACAGAATATAAAAGTAATACTAATTTTTTAAATAATTATTTAGATAGAAGTTATTACAATTTTACAGAGTAACAAACTTAATTAATTTAATTCAATGTTATTCAATTCATTTTATTATTTTTTATTTTTAAGTATTGTTTTTATCCTTTATTATGCAGTAAAAAGCAAATATAAATGGATTATTCTGTTTGCTGCAAGTTTATTTTTTATTACGTATATATCACCAAACATACTATATTTTACCCTATTATTTACAATACTGAATTATTTTTTGGGAATTGCCCTTGAATGCATTAAAAATAAAAAACTGAGAAAAAAAATATTTTGGTTGGGAATTGTATTAGATGTTGGCATTCTCGCCTTTTATAAATACATTAATTTCCTTTTTGAAAACCTGCACATTATACTCTCGATCTTTCCAAACAAACCATCTATTCCGTATTTGTCGGTGATTATTCCTGTGGGTATTTCGTATTATACATTTCAGGCATTAGGGTATTTGATCAGGATTAACCGGGGAGCCGAAAAGGCAGAACGAAATTTTGGGATATTTGCCACTTTCCTGACATTCTTTCCAAAGTTTTTATCAGGACCGGTTGAAAGAGCAAACCATTTTTTCCCGCAAATAAATTCCTCCGTCAGTTTTAATAAAGCTAATGTCTCGGCAGGATTAAGGTTGTTATTGTGGGGAATGTTTAAAAAAGTTGTAATTGCCAACAATTTGGTTGCGCCTGTAATGTTAGTTTACAATGATATTCATCAATATTCAGGAATTCCTCTTTTAACCATTATGGTTATTCAAACTATCCATATATATTGCGATTTTTCGGGATATACCGATATGGCATTAGGCTCTGCTAAAATATTAGGGATTGATCTGATTGATAATTTCAACAGACCTTTTTTAGCAAAAAACGTATCAGAATTCTGGAGAAGATGGCATATCTCTTTATCATCGTGGTGCAACGATTTTATTTTTACTCCATTTATTGTTAAGTACAGGAAGATGGGTAATAAAGCCGCAATTTATGGCATTTTTGTTACGTTTTTTGTAATCGGGATATGGCATGGTGCAAACTGGACTTATGCAGTACTTGGAATATTACAGGGGATTGCTATTTGCTATGAGTTTTTTACAAAAAGAACCAGGTTAAGAATTGCAAGTAAATTACCTTCAAAGTTAGTTGTTTCATTAAGCAGGATATTTACTTTTATCTTTTTTTGCTTTTCGATGATATTTTTTAATGCCCATTCAATAAAGGATGCGTGGTACTTTATTACTCATTTATTTTCGAATATTGAATTAAAGTTATTAGGTCACGAATTCATTTTTCATAAAACCGATTTTTTGATTGCGATAACATTATTTGTAGTTATATTTATTATAGAAATATATAATGAAAAAGGTGTTGATATGCTCCGGCAGTTTTTAAGTAAGCCAAGATGGATACGATGGATAGGTTATTATATTTTGATTATTTTAATTTATTATTACAGCGGAGGACAGGATACTTTTGTGTACCTGCAATTTTAATTACTTTTAATTTTTTCATGTTATCTACACAAAACAATCAACTCACAGATATCAGCCCGCTGAAAATGTAAATAGAAAAATAAAGGTAACACTGGTTACTTTTGTTAGCAATAGGCTTTCTCTTAATTGTCAATACGCAAGAAGTTGCCATCCATTTTAAATTCTAACTCAAGTCCATTATCCAACTGAATTTGTTGATTTCTGTCATCTAATTCCCATTCTGTAATAAAATTATCAGAATAGTTATTGTTAACATAATTCAGTAATTTTTGAGGAATCACAGAGTCTGGCAGTTTGTTTTTCCCCTCAATTTTAATAATTTCACTTTTCCTGTTGAACTCTAACTCTGTCAAGTTATCAAGCGTGATTTCATAGCTCAAAGTAAGTCCCTCTTTATCCTTAACTGATTGCAAAATTGCTTGGTCAGGAAAATGAGTATCAACGTACGATTTAATTTCGCTTGGCAAGTCTTTTTTCGAAATAATTGTTTCTTGCGAACAACTAATTAATGAGAAAATCCCAATAACGCAAAATAAGATGAATGTTTTTTTCATTTATAAAAATATTAGTGTTTAAGTAAAATTCAAAAATAGGTAAAAAAGTTAGAATATTAGAAAAAAACTGAAATTAATGTTGCAGATGGGTATTTCACCCGCCTGCCACCAATAAGCTAATACAAAGGCGGGCAGGAATCCTATAATTATTTTCATCGGGATTATCCTTCCTGCTTATATGACGCACAAAACCCGATGAGCAAGGTGAATAATACCCTGGCTGTCGCAAACAAGAACCTTTTTATATGAATAATATGCCGTTAATCTCCGAAAGCAAAGATCAATCCTCCGGTAAAGTCGCCCTGTAAAATGGCGGAGCCGGCATTAAGGCTGATACCGGAACTTGCCCCGCCTGATCCCCATCCGGCATATATTCCAACTCCTCCCCAGTATATAGGCATTAATAACCTTCCCTGAAGCCTGATCCCAATGTGGTCGGAAAGCCAAATTTTAACTCCACCACCAAGGGTTATTGAGAATCTCCAGTCATCCGCAATTTTATTGTCTTTGGGACTTGAATATGTTGTCCCAAGTGTAAATAAACCAAAGGGTCTGATGTTATCCTTCCCCATTTCCCGTATCGCTCCAACCTGGAAATAATTAATACTAAGATCAAATGATCCTCTTAAATCATCATATCCGTAAAATGGCTTGAATTCAGCGCTGGTTTGCATCTGGCTCCAAAACAACTCGAGTTTTGTATCCGGCGATACTTCAATATCTAAAGTTAGACCATAATTTGCATTATCTTTTATTTTTAAATCACCTTCGTAAAACCTGAGCCTCCCGCCAAACATATAACCACCAAAAGGAGTTAATTCAAATTTTCCTCCCTGGGCTATCAAGACCGATGGATCAATAATTAAAAGAACCAATCCGATAATCCAAAATCTTCTGAAAATATTAACTGTTTTTTTTAATTTATTTTTCATGATATAAAATTTTATTATCTAATAACTTTTACTACTAACAGTAAACTGAAAACTCTATACTCTATACAGTAAACAGTAAACTCAAAACTAATTTTAGTTCCCCCACGCAATTCCAACACTCAAACCGAACCAGGAATAATCAATAGTGTCTTTTGTTTTAAAGGCATAATGATACCTAAGACTGATGTTAAATTGAGTATCCATTGATACTGGAAGTAAAACACCGACTTCGGGCGAGAATCCGAAGTGCCATTTATTGTATTCCATAGACCAAATACCCGCATTAACCCGCTGAATAATTTTGTAAGCTCCAAGTCCGCCTCCCAGATAAACGCGTGGTTCATATTCGTCTTCACCAAGATAATAATGAGCCTGGAACAGCAACGGGAAAGCATTGATATACCTGTATTGGTTTCCTGTTACGGTAACCGTTTCGTGTGTAAATGATGCTCCGGCAAGTTCTTCATAAAATGTTGTCCAGTTAAATAAACCACCAAGAGAGATATTGTTTGAAATAAAGACTCTGCCTTCAAAAGTAAATCCCCTGAAGCTGGTATTCCTTGTAAAATCTCCGGTTTTGCCAACCGGGAAAGATATATTATAATCCAAACTGTATAATCCCTGTGAGTAACAAGCAACAGAAATTACTAATGCAAAAATTAATGTCAGAATATATTTCATCATTATAATATTTTAATGGTTAATAATTTATTCGCTTCTTAAATATGGAGATTGTTCGAATGCCTGGTTAATACCACGGGTTATCCTGTCCTTGGTATTTTGCTTGCTTGTACCGAGCAACCCGTTAATGGCGCCCATCCATTCTACATATATTATCTTATTATCCTTATCAACATTATCAGGATCAAACATATCCCACAAAACAGTTCCGGTTTCATAAGAAGTAACATACGAGCCGCCATACCACGGATAGCCCCATCCGTAATCCGGATAGCCCCATCCCCAACCGGGATACCATGGATATGAATATATATTGTAGTATGTAACTTTTATAGCTGTAACTACAACTGCTACATCAGGCTCAGGGCTTCCAATATCGTTTGTATCTAAACGCTCATAACCCAGTGCATCAAAATTTCTTTCCAATTCACTTATAATATAAGCATCATAAGTCCTGTCAGGTGTTACTCCTTCATCAACTATGTGGTAAATTGAATCAGCCATATAGTAAGTTTGAATGACTTTAAAATTATAATCCGGGTTATAATCTGTAACGACCAGGTCGAGATCCTCGGTATATTCCGCTCCACCCGGATAACAGGAGGTTAATGCAACGGCAATACCCGCAAGAATTCCGATTTTAAATAATAGTTTGTTCATCTAACCTGATTAATTCACAAACTTTAAATCTGCTCAAATTTCGAGAAAAATATTTCAGA